>Ga0209279_10000095_pt1 | contig 62262 bp, 66 predicted proteins | sample CoawatmetaG00DNA_3_FD_187508 | JGI IMG/M metagenome (GOLD analysis project Ga0209279, IMG submission 187508) | Marine microbial communities from the West Antarctic Peninsula - Coastal water metaG006-DNA (SPAdes) (version 2) | ecosystem: Environmental > Aquatic > Marine > Coastal ...
TGGTGATTACCTGTCAAGGCGTGACATACCAAAACAGCATTATCTTTATTTTTATTTAATTTGCCATATGTTTCATAAATCAACTCATAGTTATCGAGCGTCTTTCCGCAAGATAATTTTATTGGGTCTGAACATTTAAAATTTTTTGGTTTTACAATGCCAATTGAATTAATTTCTTTCATATTAGAATTATACTATTTGAATACGATTTAAACTTTTATTTTTGATGCTGATGTGACTCTAATCTTATGATTGATATCCCGATGTTGTCTGATGGTATCAAAATACTTTTTTTGAAGATAATTTTTGACCTTATCGGCTTGTGTATATCCATGTTCAATAAATAGCCTTCCTTTTGGTTTTAGAAAATCTGGTGCGCTATCAATAATTTTAAAAATATCAGAAAATCCATTATTAGCAGAAACTAATGCATTTGAAGGTTCGTAATTTATCTCAAGATTAGTTAAGTGAACATCACCTTTGGCGATGTAAGGAGGGTTAGTAAGTATTAGATCAAAAAATTCTTTTTCTTTGAAGCCAACAAACCAATTGCTCTCAATTGAATGCACGTTACTTACTTTATGTTTTTTAATATTTTTATTTGCAACTTTCAGTGCTTTTGGTGAAATATCTGAGATCGTAATTATTGAATCTGGGAAAAGTTTTGATATTGTTATACCAATAACACCTGACCCTGTTCCTAAATCTAGAATATTAAGTTTAGATTTTTTATCAAATTGATTTAAAACCAGATCAACCATTAATTCAGTATCTTGTCTTGGAATTAATGAATTTTTATTTAAATAGAAGGTTTCTCCATAAAAATCCCACTCTTTGAAAATATATGCAAGTGGTTCTCGATTTATGCGCTTTTTAAGAATAGATGAAATAAATTTTTCTTGGGTTTTATCTATACTTGTTTTTTGGTTGGATATAAAAAAAGATGAAGGCTTTTTAAGAGCAAACTTTAAAATATATTCAGCTTCAATTTGTGCTTCACGTTCATTTATTTGTATATTTTTTTTGAGACACTCTATAATTCTTTTTTTATGGTAATTTACTGTGGACAATTTTTAATGGTTTTCTATTTGTGCTAGAAGGTCAGCTTGATGTTCTGCTGTTAATGCTTTAATTAATTCGGTTAAATCACCATCCATTATGTAATCAACTTTATACAAAGTTAGATTGATTCTATGGTCAGTGATTCTTCCTTGGGGAAAGTTATAAGTCCTAATTCGCTCACTTCTATCTCCACTTCCAATCAACGATTTTCTTTCTGATGCAATTTGATTTTGTTGTTCTTTAATTTGGCTATCTTTTATTCTTGCTGCAAGAACACTCATCGCTTGTGCTTTATTTCGATGTTGAGATCGATCATCTTGGCATTCCACTACAATGCCAGTAGGTAAGTGCGTAATTCTAACTGCAGAATCTGTTTTATTAATATGTTGCCCCCCAGCCCCAGATGCTCGGTATGTATCAATACGAATATCAGCAGGATTAATATCAACATCACTAATTTCATCTGCCTCCGCTAAAACTGCTACTGTACAAGCTGAAGTATGGATCCTTCCCTGTGTTTCTGTATCGGGAACTCTTTGAACGCGATGCCCACCTGATTCAAACTTTAGCTTTGCGAATACACCAGAGCCCATTACCTTCATAATTACCTCTTTAAAGCCTCCAGCTTCAGATGAATTACTGGAGATAATTTCTATTTTCCAGCCCATCCTTTCAGCATATCGGGTGTACATCCTATAAATATCACCAACAAATAATGCTGACTCATCACCTCCAGCACCAGCTCTTATTTCAATAAATATATTTTTCTCGTCATCATCATCTTTTGGAATTAATAGCTTAAGAAGTTCTATTTCAACCTCCTCTATATTACTTACACATTTTTCAATCTCTTCTTGTACAAATACTTTCATTTCTGGGTCACTCAAAAGTTCTTTTGCTTCATCCATATTGAGAGTAATTTTTTGATATTTTTTATATACTTCAACGATTGGAGTTATATCAGAATGTTCTTTGGAAATTTTTTTATATCTCTCCATATCCTTTACCACATCTTCATGGCTCAATTCGGTATTAAGAGCATCAATTCTTTTAACCAAAGCCTCAAGCTTGACCTTCATTGATGTCTTCATTTTTTATCTTCTTTAATGTTATAAATTTTTTTAATAAGTGAATCTGTCTCAATATCTTGTTCATTTTCGCGAATTGCTTTTGTAGGTCCATGTAGAAATTTTTTTGTTAAATTACTGATTAATTTGTTAATTACCTGTTCTGATGATGAGCCTATTTTTATACTATTTTTTGCTTTTTTTGCCTCAGCCAATGCAATCTTTTCAAATTGATTTCTTAAAAGCCTAATAGTTGGCGTATTTTTTATTTGCTTAGTTTTATGGTAAAAATCTTTCGCCTGATGTTCGATGATTTGGTTTGCTTCTTTTGTCGCGTCCTGTCTATTTGTTACTCCGTGTTGAGCTATATTAACAAGGTCATCGAGGGTATAAAGAAAAACATCATCTAATTTTGTTACTTCTGATTCAATATCTCGTGGAATTGCCAGATCTACAAGCATCATAGGTCTGAACTTTCTTTTCTTCAAAGCTTGCTCTATTACACCTAACCCTATAACTGGAAGTTGGCTTGCCGTAGAGCTTATTAAAATATCATAATTATGCAGTTGATCATATATTTCTCCAATTAGGCAAGCTTCCCCCTTTACCTTTTTTGCTAATGCCTCTCCCTTTTCGAAGGACCGGTTAGCAATCGATATTTTATTTGGCTGATATTTTTGAAAATATTTTGCACACATTTCACTTATATCGCCAGCCCCAACAAACATAACTTGAGTTTGGTTTATTTCTCCAAAGATTTTTTTTGCTATTGAAAGTGCACATGATGCAATTGTTGTAGGGCTTGAACCTATCTGAGTTTTTGACCTTACTTCCTTCGCGGTTTTAAAAACATCCTGAAAAAATGTATTAATATACTTACCCTGAACACCAGATAGTTGTGCAATCTGTGAAGCATGCTTCATTTGTCCAAAAATCTGTGTTTCCCCGATTAACATGCTATCTAAACCTGATGCGACTTTGCAGGCATGCGCATAACAATCTTGATTTGAGAATGTGTAGAGATATTTTTTAAGTTCAGTAAATTTAATATCATTAAAAGTGGCAAGCCATTGGTAAATTTCTTTTGGATCTTTCACTCGAAAATATATTTCTGTTCTATTACAAGTTGAAAGTATTAAGGCCTCTGCTCCTGTTTTTAATTTCAGGTCTTTAAGAACATGACTTAACATATCGTGCGAAAAAACAAATTTCTCCCTAATTTCAAAGGGTGCCGTCTTATGATTTAGGCCTACAAGATTTAAATCCATTATTTATAAAGTCCGCTTGCTATAGTAATTATTTTATCAAAAAGAGAGTAAAATACGCATCTTACAATAAATCAATTAAATTTAATTTGGGAATTTAATATATATGGAAAAAACATTTAGAATTGCCCCTAGCATTTTGTCAGCTAATTTTGCAAAATTAGGCGAAGAAATCACAGATGTTATAGCCTCTGGTGCGGATATTGTTCATTTTGATGTGATGGATAATCATTATGTTCCTAACCTAACTATCGGTCCTCTTGTATGCGATGCTATTAGACCAGTTACAGATGCAATAATTGATGTACATCTAATGATAGAGCCTGTTGATAGAATAATCCCTGATTTTGCTAAAGCCGGCGCAAATATAATTACATTTCATCCTGAAGCTTCAAATCATATTGATAGAAGTCTATCCATGGTAAGAGATCTTGGATGCAAATCTGGATTAGTCTTTAATCCTGCTACTTCACTAGATTATCTTGATCATGTTATGGATAAGATTGATATGGTTCTTTTGATGTCTGTTAACCCTGGTTTTGGTGGACAAAAATTTATCCCCGAAACCTTGAACAAATTGCGGTTAGCAAGAAAAAAAATAGATGCATATACTGAAAAGACAGGAAGAGAAATTTGGCTTGAAGTGGATGGAGGCGTCAATGCTGACAATATCACTGAAATTGCTCAAGCAGGGGCTGATACTTTTGTTGCAGGATCAGCTGTATTTGGAGCTTCAAATGATAATGATCCAAATAAATATGATTCAATTATAGGTTCATTGAGAGCATCACTAGCAAAAGCATAGAATTGGAAAAATTTTCTAATATAAAAGCCATCCTTTTTGATTTGGATGGCACATTGTTTGAAACAGCACACGAATTGTCTGATGCCGTTAATTCAATGTTAAAAGATTTAGAGATGATGGAATTAAAAAGGAATGAAATCAAAAATTTCATTGGCAAGGGAACCGAAAATCTTATTAAACAATCTTTAAGATCTTCAACAAAAAAAGACCCAAGTCTTTTTTTTACCAAAGCTGAAAAATTATTTGCTCACCATTATTCTTTAATTTCCGCAAATAGTCTAATGTTTGAAGGAGTTCAGAAGACTATTAGTTATTTAAAGTCTAAAGATTTTCTTTTAGGTTGTGTAACGAATAAACCTGCTATTTATACAGAAGCCTTAATGAATAAATCAAGGTTGGCTGAGTTTATGGATATCATTGTTTCAGGAGATACAACTAAGAAAAAAAAACCAGATCCGTTACCTATTTTGCATGCTCTTAATCAATTAAATATAGAACCCAAAGACGCGATTATGGTAGGTGACTCTATTATAGATGTCGAGGCAGGTTTCGCCGCAGGCACAAACATTTTTACAGTACCATACGGTTACCAATTTGGTGAGTCAATTATTTCTGATAAAGTAGATTATGCAATGTCAAATTTCAACGAATTAACTCAAATTATTAACTAAAATGCTGCCAACTATTTCAAAACAAGAATTTGATAATTTTCAAAAAAATGGATTTAACAGAATTCCTTTGGTTCTTGAGTGCTTTGCTGATTTAGATACGCCATTATCTGTCTATTCAAAGTTAGCAAATGATCGTTATAGTTACTTGCTTGAATCGGCAAATGGCGGTAATAAATATGGGCGCTATTCGATTATTGGCTTGCCAGCAAAAGTCAGGATACAAATTAAAAAAAATAAAATTTCAGTTTTTAATGAAGATAAAGTGATGGATGAAATCTCTGACAAAAATCCATTAGATTTTATCGATGAATTTATGGGTCAGTTTAAAACTCCACAAAACCTTGACTTACCAAGGTTTTCCGGTGGTCTTGCTGGATATTTTGGATATGAAACAATCCAATATATTGAGCCAAGATTAAGTAAAAAGTTTTTGGAAGACAAACTCGACCTACCTGACATTCTTTTGATGCTATCAGATGAGGTTGTCGTTTTTGATAACGTAAGTGGCAAATTATATTTTGTGAACTATGTAGATGTGAAAATTCCAAATGCTTATGATAAGGGTATTCTTAGGCTTAAAGTTTTAGAGAAAAAACTAAAACAAGGACCCTCTCCTTACCTTATTGAGAAAAATAAATTTGATGATGAATTGACTGAGGTTCGATCAGAATTCGGCGAAGAAAATTTTTTAAAAGCAGTTGAAAAAGTAAAAGAATATATAGTGAATGGCGATATTATGCAGGTTGTTTTATCTCAAAGACTTAGTCAAACATTCAAATCTAACCCACTATCTTTATATAGAACATTAAGAAACCTTAATCCTTCGCCTTATATGTATTTTTATAATATGAATGATCACTATGTTGTCGGAGCATCTCCTGAAATATTGGTTACTTTGGAGGGGGAGAAAGTAACTGTAAGACCTATTGCAGGAACGAGACCAAGAGGCAAAGATGAAAATGAAGATCTCGCTTTAGAAAAAGATTTGCTTCAAGATCCTAAAGAAATTTCTGAGCATGTTCAGCTTATGGATCTAGGCAGAAACGATATTGGAAGAGTTTCTGAGACGTCTTCGGTAAAGGTAACTGATCATATGATTATTGAGAGGTATTCTCATGTCATGCATATTGTTTCAAATGTCGAGGGCAAACTTAAAGAAAAGCTTTCTGCGATGGATGTTTTAAAAGCAACTTTTCCTGCAGGAACGGTAAGTGGTGCGCCAAAAGTAAGAGCGATGGAAATTATAAATGAGTTAGAATCAACGAAGCGAGGAGTTTATTCAGGAGCGGTTGGGTATATTGGTTTTGACGGAGATATGAACGTCGCTATTGCCATCAGAACAGCTGTAATAAAAAATCAAACACTATTTGTTCAGGCAGGCGCAGGCATAGTTTCCGACTCAGTTCCTATGAATGAGTGGGTGGAGACACAAAATAAAGCAAAAGCAATTTTAAAGGCAGCCGAATTGGTTCAAGCAAGGATAACGGAGTAGCTTTATGTTATTAATGATAGATAACTATGATTCATTTACTTACAACTTAGTACAATATCTTTCTGAAATTGGGCAGGAGGTCAAAGTTGCTCGAAATGATAAAATTTCTATTGAAGAAATTAATAAACTAAATCCACAGTATATTGTAATCTCTCCTGGCCCATGTACTCCAAATGAAGCTGGAATTTCGCTAGCTCTAATTGATGCCTTCAAGGGAAAGATACCTATTTTGGGAGTATGTCTGGGGCATCAATCAATTGGCCAAGCATTCGGTGGAAAAATCATTCATGCACAAACCATAATGCATGGTAAAACTTCAAAAATATCTCATAAAAATATAGGAGTTTTTAGCGGCTTAAAAAATCCTTTCATTGCAACAAGATATCATTCTTTAGTCATTGATAGAAAGTCATTGCCAGATTGTTTTGAAGTAACAGCCTGGACAGATGATAATGAAATTATGGGAATCAAACATAAAAATTTATCAATTGAAGGCGTTCAGTTTCACCCAGAATCTATTTTGAGCGAGCATGGACATGACTTATTAAAAAATTTTTTAGATGACCATGAGTGATCATTTTACAAATACCATTAATTCTCTCATAAACCTTGAGGATTTATCCTATGAGGATATGCAATCCTCTATGAACCAGATAATGAGTGGAGGCATAGGTCCAATTCAAATTTCTGGTTTTATGGTCGCACTTCAAATTAAAGGCCCAACGATTGACGAGATAGCTGCTGCGGCTGAAGTGATGAGAGAAGCTTCAAACAAGGTAAATATTGTACAAAAGAAAAACTTGATTGATACCTGTGGGACTGGAGGTGATAGCCTGCAAACTTTTAATGTATCAACTATTTCAGCAATTGTTGCTGCATCGGCAGGAGCTGTAGTAGCAAAACATGGAGGCCGTTCTGTTTCATCAAAATCTGGCAGTGCCGATGTATTAGAATCTTTAGGTGTTAACGTAAATTTAAATTTTTCACAACTTGGAAATCTTGTTGACGACATTGGTATTGGTTTTATGTTTGCTCCAAATTATCATCCTGCAATGAAGCATGTGGCACCTGTTAGAAAGGAATTAAAACTTAGGACCATTTTTAATTTACTCGGACCTTTAACCAATCCAGCTTCAGCAAAAAATCAAGTCGTTGGCGTTTATAGTAAAGAATTGACCTCTATTTTTGCCGAAGTGTTAAAAAAACTTGGTAGTCATCACGTACTTTCTGTGCATGGTGCAGATGGTATGGATGAAATATCAATTACAAGTGAAACATATATTGCTGAACTTAAAAATGGGAAAATTGTAGAGTATGAATTTAACCCACAAGAGTATGGTTTCAAATTAGGAAAAATTGAAGATATTGAGGTCGCGAACGTAGAAAGTTCTAAAGAAATGATGCTTGGCATTTTAAATGGCAATAAAAATACTGCTCGTGATATCACAATTTTAAACTCAGGCGCGGCACTTTATGTTTCAGGTATCTGTTCAGATTTTGAAGGGGCATTTCAGGTTTCGGCTCAAATGATTGATGATGGCCTTGCATTAAAAAAATTAAAACAATTAATTAAAAAATCAAATGAATAATATTTTAAATAAAATTTTAGCAACAAAGTCTATAGAGATTTCAGAGGCAAAAAAAAATGTATCAATTGAAGAATTAAAGAGAAGCATTTTAGAGATTGATAAGCCAAGAGATTTTACTCAGGCATTAACAGAAAAACATGCAAAGGCAGAGCCAGGAGTAATTGCTGAAATTAAAAAAGCAAGTCCTTCAAAGGGCATTATTAGAGAGAGCTTTGATCCTGTTTCAATTGCATGTGCATATGAAAAAGGAGGTGCTGCTTGCTTATCTGTATTAACTGATCAAAAATATTTTCAAGGGCATCCTGACTTCATTAAGCAAGTAAAGTCTAATTCAAAACTGCCTGTACTGCGAAAAGATTTTATAATTGACCCTTATCAGATTTATGAATCAAGAGCCTTAGGTGCTGATTGCATTTTGTTGATTGTTTCTGCGCTTGATTTAAAAAAAATGAAAGAATTAGAAGATATTGCAAATAATTTAGAAATGGCTGTTTTAGTTGAATCTCATAACCAACAAGAGCTAGATGCTGCGTTAGAATTAAGGACACCATTGATTGGAATAAATAATAGAGACCTCAAAACATTTGATGTGTCATTAAAAACATCAATTAACTTAGTTAAGGCTATTAAGAATAGAATACCTATTACAGAATCAGGTATTTTTAATCATGAAGACGTAAAATTGATGAATGAAAATGAAATTAATACTTTTTTAGTTGGTGAGGCTTTCATGAGGCGCACTAATCCTGGCGAAGCTCTTAAAGAACTATTTTTCAATTGAGTTGCAATTAAAAAAAATGACAATATTAAAAAGACCTAGGCGAATGAGAGAGAGCAGTTTTTCAAGAACTCTAATGCGTGAAAATAATATTTCTGTAAGTAATTTGATTTATCCAATGTTCGTTATTGAGGGCACTGAAATCAGACAAGATATAGAGTCAATGCCAGGCATCCAAAGATTGAGTATTGATGAAATAATAAAAGATGCAGCTGAGTGTCATCAATTGGGTATTCCAGCCATTGCTATTTTTCCTTGCATAGAAAAAAAATTAAAAACAGATGATGCAAGTGAAGCAGTTAATGATAATGGGCTCGTTCAAAGGACAATAAAAAAATTAAAAAAAGAAATACCTGAGCTTGGCGTGATTTCGGATGTAGCCCTTGACCCCTTTACTCTTCATGGACAAGATGGATTAGTTGATTCAAAGGGGAATATATTAAATGATGAAACTGTCAGTATTTTAACTAAACAAGCTATAAGTCACGCAAAAGCAGGTGCTGATATTGTGGCACCTTCAGATATGATGGACGGAAGGGTAGGGAGAATTAGAAAATCTCTTGAGGAAAACAAATTTATCAATACAAAAATTTTAGCTTACTCTGCAAAGTATGCCTCTTCCTTTTATGGTCCATTTAGAGATGCCGTTGGTTCCTCAGGACTATTAGGCAAGTCATCCAAAGAAACTTATCAAATGGATCCTGCTAATAGTGATGAGGCTTTAAATGAAGTGAAATTAGATATTCAAGAAGGAGCTGATATGGTCATGGTGAAACCTGGTATGCCATATCTCGATATAGTTTTCAGGGTAAAAGAAACATTTAATAAGCCTACTTTTGTATATCAAGTTAGCGGTGAATATTCTATGATTATGGCTGCTTCATCAAAAGGTTGGCTTAATCAAGATGATGTTGTTTTAGAGTCATTGATTTCATTTAGAAGGGCTGGGGCTGATGCTATAATTACTTATTTTGCGTTAGTGGTTGCTCGTTTGATGAAACTAAAGCGCTGATATCTAGAGATAAAATACTATTAAAACTCTGGCCTCTATTTTGTAAAAAGTTTTTCTTAAAATTAAAAAAGTCATTTTCAAAATAGACTTTGATTTCAGCTGGAATAGGTAAATTGTCTAAATAGATTGTCGGAATAGATTTCATTGATTTTTTCCCCAACTTGCTATTCATCTTAATTTCTTTAAATTCATATTTAAATTCACTATTTAAAAGAACATATTCTATATCTTTTAAATTATCAGCAAATAAATTAATCTTAATTTCAGTAAATTTAGGAACAATACCCTCAGATAATTGATTCATTAAATGAGGCTTAAAATTTTTAAATATGGCCATAACTCTCAGCGCCTGTGTCTTGAAATACTCTAAAAATTCAACATCTATCTCTGGGGTATAAATTTTATTGAAGTCCTCAATGGCTTTATCAATTTGTGAATTTGAAGGGAGACTCACAGCCTCATTTAACCCTAATGATTTTGCAGCTTTTTTCTTTGCAAATAAATAATCTTTAATGCCCTCTTCCATTATCATTTGAGCGGCAAGATTAGCAACTGATGCTTTGATATTTTTAGATGACATAATTTTAATTAAATTAGTTAATTACAAAGTAAGAATTATCGTATGGTGGATATTCTTCATAAAAATACTCGTAAAAACCATTTTCATCTACTTCATTAGTCATTCCAGTTTTTTTATTAACCTTAATTGGTGTAATGCCTTCAGGTTTAACTAGGTTTTTAATTGAATAATCTTTTAGCAATGGTCTCATATAGTCAATCCAAATGGGTAAGGCTGCTCGTGATCCTGTCTCTTTATAGCCTAATGATTTTGGTTGATCGTATCCCATCCATGTAACTGTAACAATGTCAGAATTAAAGCCAGCGAACCATGCATCCATTAGGTCATTCGTTGTTCCAGTCTTTCCAGCAATATCCGAACGCTTCAAAGTTTTTGCTTTCTTAGCAGTTCCATTTGTAATAACTTCTTTTAATAAATCGTACATGATAAATGCATTCCTAGGATCGATAATTCTAGGAGTTTCTTCATTTATAAGACCAGCCTGGAGTTTGATATTTCTTCCTTTCGAATCAATAATTCTGTCAATATAGTAAGGTGTTTTAAGGTAACCTCCATTGGCAAAAACGCTGTAGGCTCTTACCATCTCCCAAGCTGTTGCTTCACCAACACCGAGAGCCATTGATAAGTATGGTTTATATTTCTTTGGATTAAAGCCAAAACGCGCTATATAATCAAGCGCATACTCCGGCCCAATGTGTTTTAATATCCTAATAGACACTAAATTCTTAGATTTAGCTAATCCTTCCCTAAGCCTCATAGGACCAGAAAATTTCTCATTATAGTTTTTAGGCACCCAATTTTCATTTGTACCAAGGTCTTTCGCAAGAATTTCTAAAGGTCCATCGTTTATGATCGTAGAGGGTGTAATTCCTTTTTCAAGTGCACTAGAAATAATGAAGGGCTTAAAAATAGATCCGGGTTGACGATTGGCTTGAGTGACATGATTATATTTGTTCTTTTTAAAACTAAAGCCGCCGACAAGCGCAAGAATTGCTCCAGTATTTGGATCCATTGAAATTAAAGCACTTTCAACTTCAGGAAGTTGGGTAACAATCCAATCTTTATTCTTTTTTACGAACCTCATCACAGATCCTTTTTTAACTAGCCTTTCATCTGGGTTTTCTTTTGCTAAATCTTTTTTCAATAAACTTAAATTTTTTCGGTAGATAGTGATGTATTGTGTATTTTTCAGGAAAACTTTAATTTCATTAGGATTAGTAGACAAGACAACACCTGGAATAAAGTTGTTATAAGTTTTAAAAGGTCTTAAAGCTTTTTTTAAAAATTGATTTTTTATTTTCTTATTATTAAAACTTTCAGAATCTAAATTAATGAATCCCTCTGGCATTCTAAGGCCTTGACGATTCATATAATTAATAATGCCATTTTCGATTGCTTGATTTGCAAACTTTTGATTTCTTTTTTTAATCGTGGTGATAACTTTTAGCCCACTGGTATAAATACTATTTCCATATTCATCGTATAAAACTTTTCTTACCATCTCTGCAATATAATCAGCCTGAATTTCATAGCGAATATTTTTTTCAACCAGATCAAGATGTTCTTCGAGTGCTAATATGTATGACGGGTTATCAATAAAACCATACTTATACATATTGTTTAAAACGGTGTGTTGTCTTGCTACAGCTAAATCAGGGTTAGATAAAGGATTGTATCGACTGGGTGCTTTAGGTAAACCTGCCAGTAGTGCAATTTCAGCTAGATTCAAGTCTTCAAGTGACTTATTAAAATAGGTATTAGCAGCAGCAGAAAACCCAAAAGATCTTTGCCCAAGATAGATTTGATTAATATAGAGCTCAAGTATCTCTTCTTTAGATAACCTATTTTCAATTTTTAGTGCTAGTAAAATTTCATTAATTTTTCTTTTAAACGTTTTTTCAGATGACAAAAAGAAGTTTCGAGCAACTTGCATTGTAATTGTGCTAGCACCTTCTCTACTTTGCCCAGTAAAATTTTTTACAGCAGCCCTTACGATTCCAATCAAATCAATACCGGGATGCTCAAAGAATCGCCTATCTTCGATGGCTAAAATAGCATTTATCATTTTTTGAGGCACATTTTCAATAGCAATGAAATCTCTCCTCTCTTCTCCAAACTCTTGAATTAAATGATTATCTTTAGTGAAAATTTGTAATGGCTCTTTAGGGCGATATTTTGAAAGACTCTCAACTTCAGGAAGAGTGGGATATATCAAGGTTACTGTAAAAATAATAATTGCTAAACCTGACAAGCCTGCGAAAAAAGAGAGGATTAGAAAATTTTTAATCTTTGAAATCATGATATTGATTTATAAATTTGTTATAGATATAAGTATATTATAGAGCTGAAATTATCATTATAAGTTTTAATTGATTTATAATTTTGTTTTGCTAGGACTTGATATGAAAAAATATAAAAATATCTATCTAATTGGTCTCATGGGGTCAGGTAAAACGACTCTAGGTAAAATTTTATCGAAAAAATTGGACAAATCTTTTTATGACAGCGATCAGGTAATAGAGGAAACATTGGGCGTTGATGTGCCAATGATATTTGAGTATGAGGGAGAGGCTGGTTTTCGTGAGAGAGAAAAAGATATCTTAAAGGAGCTTGTGAGCAAAAAAAATATTGTTTTAGCGACAGGAGGTGGAATTATTCTTTCAGAATCTAACCGTGATCTTTTGTCTGAAAATGGGATAGTGATATATTTAAAATCTCATCAGAAAGATTTGATTTTACGCATGAAAAATGACAAGACCCGACCTTTGCTAAAAAATGGAAATATTGAAGAAATTATCAAAAAACTATGTAAAGAACGAGAGCCTCTTTATGAAGAGATTGCGGACTTCGAGATAATGACAAAAAATAAAAGAATTCATGAAATCGTAAATGAAATTATTAGAGTAATAAAATAATTTATGAAAACTATTAACATTCAGTTTGATGAGAGAACTTACCCTATCTATATTGGCGAAGGTTTAATTTCAGATTATGAGTTAATAAGTCAACACTTACCGCATAATAAAATTGCAATCATTACAAACGATCTTGTTGCTGATATCTATTTATCTCCACTTATAAATTCTTTATCACCTCATAAGGATGTCATATCTATTATTTTGCCCGATGGAGAAATACATAAAAATACGGATTCATTAAATATCATTTATTCTGAGCTTCTCAAAAATAAAGCAGATCGAAATACTACGCTTATTGCTTTAGGCGGCGGTGTTATCGGCGACATCACTGGCTTTGCGGCGGCCACTTACATGAGGGGAATAAATTTTATACAGATGCCGACAACCTTACTTTCTCAAGTTGATTCATCTGTAGGTGGAAAAACAGGTATCAATCATCCTCAGGGTAAAAATATGATTGGTGCTTTTTATCAACCTAAATGTGTCATAACTGACGTGAATGTTCTGAAGACATTGCCAAGCCGAGAGTTATCGGCAGGCTTAGCAGAAGTTATTAAGTATGGCTTGATTAAGGACAAATTTTTTTTTGAATGGTTGGAAACTAATATCCAATCTTTAATCCAAATGAATTCAGAACATTTAACAGAGGCGATTTTGCGGTCTTGTCAAAATAAGGCAGATGTTGTTGAAGCAGATGAATTTGAATCAGGTATTCGGGCAATATTAAATTTAGGACACACCTTTGGTCATGCGATTGAGGTTGCCCAGGGTTATGGTAACTGGTTGCATGGCGAGGCTGTTGGAGTGGGTATGATAATGGCAGCAAAATTATCACAGGCTATGGGGTGGTTGTCAGAATCTGATATTGAGAGAATCATTTTACTGATTAAAAATGCTGGGTTACCAACAGTACCACCTAATATTTCTGTTGATAAATATATAGAGCTAATGATGCTTGATAAAAAAACAAAGGACGGAAAAATAAATCTGGTACTTCAAAAATCAATTGGTGAAGCAATCTTGTCTAACTCTTATGATCCCTCAAAACTTCGCCAAATACTTGAGCAATCTGCGCATTAAAGTTCACCTCTTATGAATCTTAAACCTTTCGCCGCTGACCCTAAAAAAAGTTTTGGTAGGCGATTTAAAGAAATACCCTCAAAACTTCGAAATGACTTTCAAAGAGACCGTGACCGCATTATTCATTCGGGGGCTTTCAGGAGATTGGAATATAAGACACAGGTCTTTGTAAATCATGAAGGTGATATGTTTAGGACGCGACTGACCCATTCACTGGAGGTGGCTCAAATTGCCAGGGGGATCTCAAGAACGCTTGGGCTACACGAAGATTTAACCGAAGCGATTGCGCTTGCTCATGACCTAGGACACACTCCTTTTGGGCATGCTGGACAAACGGCTTTAAATCAATGTATGAAAGAATATGGCGGCTTTGAACACAACCTTCAATCTTTAAGGATTGTTGATGTATTAGAAAATGATTACGTTGATTTTAAAGGGCTTAACCTGACATTTGAGACAAGAGAGGGGATATTAAAACATTGTTCAAATAAAAATGCTTTAAAACTGGGGCATATTGGGGAGCGTTTTATCCAAAAAAAGCAACCGTCATTAGAGGCACAACTAGTTAATTTTGCTGATGAAATTGCCTACAATCATCATGATATTGATGATGGCTTTCGCTCAGGACTGCTGACTTTTGATCAATTGCGAGAGGTGCCATTTTTTAAGGAAATAGCATTAAAAGTAAAATCAGATTCACCATCAATTAATAACAGGCAGTGTATGAGAGCAACCATACGCCGGATGATGAATATTTTTGTGATGGACCTATGTGAACATTCTCAAGGTCGAATAGACAAACAAGATCCTAATTCCATTGATGATGTTCGTAATGCAGGAACAATCATTGCCTTATCAGAGGAAATGACAAAAAAACAACAATCTTTAAAGCGATTTTTAAGAGAAGGGCTTTATTTACATCCTCGAGTTCAGGCGATGACTGACAATGCTTCTGATGTGATCAATTCATTATTTGAAAAATTAATGCAAAAACCTGATCTCATTAATATTAATGAAGCACAAAGGCAAAATGAGTTAGCTATTCTAGTTTCTGATTATATTGCTGGTATGACAGATCGTTTTGCGCTTCAGACCTTTGAAAAATTGTGTCAAAGTAAAGTTATCTAAATATTTCCTTATTTCCTATATTAAATAGCTGATTTGCAGCGTTTCAATGCAATTTGTTGCATTTACACAACATTAATTACAAGAATGTATCAAAAAACAGACAAAAAGCTTGCGAAGCCTTACTTAACTATTAGATAATGTATCTAATTTCTTAAAATACTTTTGTATTTGAGAAAGTTTTAAAGCTTTAAAAATTTTTAAATCAAGGAGAAACATATGAATAACAAAATAAAAGCAGCAGTAGCAGGTGCGGTACTAGCATCAGCTTCAGTGGCTAATGCCGGTATCACATGGGACGCGGGTGAGTGGACTGTGGATATGAACGGTAACGTGAATGCATTCGCAATATTTTCTGACGCAAAAGATTCACCTTCAGCAGCAAATACGATAACAGGTGGCATAGCTGCTACTCAAACTGGTAGTGATGCGGATAGCGACAGTACTTCGATCTCAACAGGTCTTCTACCAGCATGGTTAGGCTTTACTGCTACAACTCGTCAAAATGACATCGATACTTCGATAACGATTTCATTCCAGCCGGGTATGGGTGGTAACCAGGCACTAAAAGGCGGTGGTAATACTGAAAATCGTCAAGCGTTCTTAACATTTGGTGATAAATCATGGGGTTCTGTGAAAATGGGTAAAGATCTAGGTATCTATGGCTCAACAGCAATTCTGAATGACATGACACTATTAGGTGTGGGTGCAACAGGCGGTACAGTCGGTAACGGCGTTAATGCTGGTGGTGCTGCAGCTGGTGCGTCTGGTACAACAACTACTTTAGGTGGTATCGGTACGGGTTATATATATGCTGACTGGAAAGGTCAAATTGCATATACAACACCAAATATGAACGGTTTCGGAGCAACAGTGGGTGCTACACAGCCATGGAATTCTGATACGTCAATTGGTACAACTGATCAGCCTGCTTTTGAAGCGCAAGCATCTTATTCATGGACTGGTGATTTCGCTGGTAAAGCATGGGTTGGTGGATTCTTCCAAGATGTAACAAATGTTGCTTCTACTACTGCTGCTGGCGGTAGGACAGACACAGATGCGAAAGCTTTTGAAGCTGGTATAGCAGCAACTGTTATGAATATTGGCCTAACAGCTTACGCATACAGTGGTGAAGGTGTGGGTACAACAGGTATGTTAGTACAAGGATTTGACACTACTGGTTCAGCACGTGATTCTGACGGTGGTTATGTTCAGGCGACATACGTGATCCCAATGGGTACTAAGTTGGGTGTGTCATACGGTGTTTCGAAACTAGATGATAACGCTGCAGATGCAGGTACTAACTTAGTTAAAGAAAACAATAGATTAACTATTGGTGCTTACCATCCTCTAACGAAACATCTAAATTTAGTTGCTGAATTTTCAGCAGTTGAATCAGAGGCGCATTCAAACGTTTCAGATCAGAAACAAGACATCTTTTCTGTTGGTGCGATCTTATTCTTCTAGGATTTAATTCTAAAAGAACGTAACACTTAAAAAGGCTCCTTCGGGAGCCTTTTTTTATTCAGAAGCTTTTTTTAGTCAATGGATTTAATTTCTAACTCTTTAATTTTTCGAGTAATCGTATTTCTGCCGATGCCTAATAGTTTAGCCGCCTCTACCTTCCTTCCTTTGGTAAATTTGAGGGTTTGTGAAATCAGTTCTTTTTCAAAAAGATTCGTATAATCCTTGAATATATCAACTTCTCCCGTGAGGAGAATTTTAGAAACCTCCCTCCCTAAGTTTTCCTTCCAATTGGACGATGACTCAGTTCCCGAAGATACGGGTTCACTATTGAGTTCGGCGGGTAAATCACTGACATTGATCACATTCCCAGGCGCCATCACCGTTAGCCAATGACAAATATTTTCAAGCTGCCGCACATTCCCTTGCCAAAATAAATTCTTAAAATATTCTATGACCTCGGGTGAAAGTGATTTTAATTTTACATTGAGTTGCTTGGCACTTTTAGTTAAAAAATATTGGGAAAGAAGCGGAATATCTTCAACTCTCTCACGAAGAGGGGGAACCTTGATACGAATAACATTGAGTCTATGGAATAAATCTTCCCTAAATTGGCCTGACTTAACTAATCCTTCTAAATCTTGATGGGTGGCGGCAATCACCCTAACATCAACAGCAATTAAATCCTGTCCCCCCACTCGATAAAATTGTCCTTCGCTCAACACACGTAACAGACGTGTTTGCATATCAATGGGCATATCACCAATCTCATCTAAGAACAATGTCCCTTGATTCGCTTGCTCAAATTTACCTTTTCGTTGAGAATTTGCGCCAGTAAAGGCACCTTTCTCAAAACCAAACAGTTCGGCCTCCAAAAGATCATTGGGAATAGCGGCAGCGTTAATTGCAATAAATGCATTATTTTTCCGATGGCTATTTTTATGAATCGCTTTAGCCACCAATTCTTTTCCAGAACCCGATTCACCATTGAGTAAAACCATGGCATTAGATTGACTTAATCGCCCAATCGCCCTAAAAACATCCTGCATCGATTTCGCTTGGCCAATAATTTCAGGGAGGTCACCCAGTACCTCATTATCAATTTTTTTATTAGTAGACTCGAGGGCTTGTTCAATGATATGGACCACTTTATTGATATCAAAAGGCTTTGAAATATACTCAAAGGCCCCCTTTTGAAAAGCGGTCACAGCCGTATCTAAATCAGAATAAGCCGTCATAATGATGATGGGAATTTCAGGAAATTTATTTTTTACTTTTGTTAAAAATTCAATACCAGATTCACCAGGCATTCTTATGTCACTGATAATCGCTTGAGGTTTTTCATGATTAAATTTGTTGATGGCTTCATTGGTGTTACTAAAGCATTCAAAAGTAATATTGGCTTTTGTCAGTGCTTTTTCAAAAACCCAACGAATTGATTTGTCATCATCTAACACCCAGACCTGGTTCATTTTTTCTCCTGGGTCGGCATTAAATTATTTTCGATGGGCAGAATGATAGAAAAAACAGTTTTACCAGGAACGCTATGACAGTCAATCATACCCTGATGAAGTGAGATTAAGTTTTGAGCTAGGGACAAACCTAATCCGGATCCATTTTCGTTACCAGTGACTAACGGAAAAAATATTTTGTCTATTAATTCATTTTTAATCCCGGGTCCATTATCAATAATATCGATTCGAATAGCGGTGGCATGTTTCTTCTTTCGGAAAACAATCTGCCTTTCTGATCGAGTAATAAAAGATAGCTTCATATGGTCTTGATTATTTAATTTCATAGCTTGCGCACCATTTCGCGCAATATTTAAAATAGCTTGGATAAGCTTTTCCCGATCAAGAATAAATTCTGGAAGACTGACGTCATAATCTCTGATGAAAGTGATGTCACTTGAAAATTCGGATAAAATTAAACTCCTTACCCGCTCTAGAATTTCATGAATATTGGTTTTTTTGTAAACAGGCATTTGATGTGGGGTAAGCATTCGATTCATTAGGTTTTGAAGCCTGTCCGCCTCTTTGATAATAATTTGTGTATATTCCTTTAATGACTCTTCATCCAACTCTTGTTCAAGTAGTTGGGCTGCACCTCTAAGTCCACCGAGAGGATTTCTAACTTCATGGGCAAGATTTCTAAGCAATTCTGTGTTTGCTTGCTGTTGAATAAACATTCTCTCTTCTCTTGCCACCTTTAATTGCTGGTCCATTTGTATGAATTCAATAATAAATTCATCACGAGAATCCATCAAAGCTGTCACAGTCAGGCTGACGCAGATTGTTTTTTTCTGATGCGTTTGCAGGAAGTACTCATGTTCCTTATAACTATTTTTTTGCTCTTCAACTTTTTGAAGTATCTTTTTAAAAAAATTATCGGTATCTTCGAAAAATACACTTATATTATTATTTATGGCTTGTTTAGTACTAACCTCAAAGAGTGTCTCAGTACTGGGATTAATATAGTTAACAATTAAATTTTTATCACAAACAATCACCGCTGTGACTAATGACTCCATCCCTTCATATTTTATTTTATTGACTTTATCACTCATTTTTTCATTTCCAGCTTTTTCGACTTTTAATCGGTGTTATAAAAATTTAATACACAATAAAAGTTCAAGATAATTTTATTTAAATAAAGCAAATAAACCTCGCTTTACTCTATCTTTTTATAGGCTGTAGTACATATCAAACTCTACAGGATGTGGTGTCATTCTCATGCGGGTGACATCTTCCATTTTTAGTCCAATATAACTATCGATAAAGTCATTACTAAAGACGCCACCTCGTGTTAAGAACTCACGATCTTTGTCTAATTCAGCCAGAGCTTCTTCGAGAGATGCTGCAACCTGTGGAATTTTTGCTTCTTCTTGAGCTGTTAAGTCATATAAATCTCTTGTTTCACCATCACCTGGATGAATTTTATTTTGAATGCCATCAAGACCCGCCATCATCATTGCACTAAATGCAAGATATGGATTAGCCATAGGATCTGGAAATCTTACTTCGATTCTTCTTGCATTATCTGAAGAAACATGTGGGATTCTGATTGCTGCTGATCTATTTTTAGCTGAGTAAGCCAACATGACTGGGGCTTCAAACCCTGGCACAAGTCGTTTATATGAGTTAGTTGATGGATTGGTGATGGCATTGAGTGCCTTACCGTGTTTAATAATTCCGCCAATGTAATAAAGTGCTTCATCACTTAAGTTAGCATATTTCTTTCCAGCAAAAAGGTTTTTACCTTTTTTCCAAATAGATTGGTGGACATGCATCCCAGTTCCATTATCGTTAAGGACGGGTTTTGGCATGAATGTTGCTGTCTTTCCATAATGATGAGCAGTGTTCATAACAACGTATTTAAGTATTTGGGTCCAATCTGCCCTTTCTGTTAGCGATGAAAATTTTGTGCCAATCTCATTTTGACCTGAGCCGGCGACTTCATGGTGATGCACTTCAACTGGAACACCCATTTCTTCAAGTGTGAGACACATTTGAGAACGAAGGTCTTGGAGTGAGTCAACAGGGGGTACAGGAAAATATCCACCTTTAACTCTAGGCCTGTGACCCACGTTACCACCTTCATGCTCTGTTTTGGAGTCCCACTCAGCTTCCTCAGAGCTAATTTTTACTGAAGATCCGCTCATACCTGAATCCCAGGTAATAGAATCAAAAACAAAAAATTCAGGCTCAGGTCCAAAGTAGACTGTATCGCCGATGCCAGTCTTTTTAAGGTACTGCTCGGCACGATTTGCAATTGTTCGTGGATCCCTGTCATAGCCTTTGCCATCTTCAGGATCAACTACGTTACAAGTAAGGATAAGCGTTGATTCTTCCATAAATGGATCAATATTGGCAGTATTAGGGTCTGGGAAAAGTAACATATCCGAAGCATTAATACCTTTCCAACCTGCAACCGAAGAACCATCAAAAGCATGTCCGTCTGTGAACTTACTCTTGTCAAATGCAGAGATTGGTACTGTGACATGTTGTTCCTTACCTCTGGTATCTGAAAATCTTAAATCAACGAATTTAACATTATTACTTTTAATTTTTTTCATTACATTAGCTACAGACATACTATTTACTCCTTAATTAATGTTCTATTTTTTTTAATTATCATGCATTGAATATACTTATTGGTGCAATTTTACTTATTTTCATATAAAAATAAACATATTAAATATAAATTGCACTATTTTAGTGCAATTTTGTAAAAAAAATGCACCAAATTAATTCAATAATATTAATTTATGTACATTAAGCTATACGATTTATAATAATTGTATGACCAAATTAGATAAAAAATTTGCTGTTTTAGGCCATCCAATATCACATTCTCTATCGCCTAAGATCCACCAACATTTTGCAAGTCAATTTGGTATATATCTAGACTATCAACGCATAGATGTGGAAAGCACGAATTTTAAAAAAACACTATCTGATTTGAAACAAAGGGGGTATGAAGGTCTGAATATCACTTTACCACTAAAGAACCTAGCATATGAGATTTGCGATGAATTATCTTCAAGGGCCGAACAAACAAAATCAGTGAATACAATTTCTATAAAAAACAATAAATTGTTAGGGGATACAACCGACGGGTTAGGTCTTGTTACCGATCTGTTAAATAAGAATGTAAGCCTAGAAAATAAAAAAATATTAATTATTGGCGCAGGTGGAGCATCCAATGGGGTAATGTGTGATTTGATTTTACAACGCCCTCAAAGTATTTTTTTAACTAACAGAACCATCACTAAATCTTATGATATGGCAGAGTATTGGGCGTCATTAGCGAAGGATAACAATGTTTTATTAGATATCTTGAATCTCAAAGAAGACATTACTTTTGATTTGATCATAAATGCCACCTCATCATCTTTAGGAAATGATAGCGCTATCTTTCCAGAAAATTTAAATGGATATTTTTGGTACGACATGATGTATGGCAAGCAAACACCTTTTTTATTAAAGGCTGAACAAAATAAAGCAAAATTTTTTGATGGATTAGGGATGCTGGTTGAGCAAGCCGCCGCCGCCTTTAATATTTGGCATCATCAAAAACCGGATACCAAATCAATTTATCAAATCCTATAAGTAATCTTTTAAAAACTTACCTGTGTAGCTATTTTTATTTTTGCAGATGTCATTAGGTGTTCCTTCAGCAATAATTTGACCACCACCATCACCCCCTTCTGGGCCCAAATCAATAATCCAGTCAGCAGTTTTAATCACATCTAAATTATGTTCAATGATTGCTAAAGTATTACCATTTTTTTTCAATTGGTGGAGGACATTTAAAAGAAGTTGAATATCAGCAAAATGAAGTCCTGTTGTAGGTTCATCGAGTATATATAATGTTCTTCCTGTATCTCTCTTCGATAACTCTAAGGCAAGCTTGACTCTTTGTGCTTCACCCCCAGACAGTGTGGTAGCATTTTGTCCAAGTTTAATATAACTCAAGCCCACATTTAATAGAGTCTTTAGTTTCCTTTCAATAACAGGGATAGCACTCAAAAAATCATAAGCTTGTTCGACAGTCATAGACAGTACATCGTGTATGTTTTTATTTTTGTATTTAATTTCTAGCGTTTCTCGGTTGTAACGTTGGCCTTCACAAAAATCACATTTCACATAAACGTCAGGCAAAAAATGCATTTCAACTTTTACGACACCGTCTCCCTCACATGATTCACATCTTCCTCCTTTTACATTAAACGAAAATCTACCGGGAGCATAGCCTCTCAGTTTACTCTCGGGAACTTTTGAAAATATATCTCGAATAGGCGTAAAAAGTCCTGTGTAAGTTGCAGGATTTGACCTAGGGGTTCTTCCGATTGGGCTTTGATTGACGTCGACAACTTTATCAAAAAGATCATAGCCTATGATTTCCTCATGGGGACCAATCTCTACGTTACTTCTATAAAGATGCTTCGCAAGAGCGTGATAAAGTGTGTTATTTATCAGGGTAGATTTTCCGCTTCCTGAGACACCTGTAATGCATGTCATTAAACCAACAGGCAATTTAAAGTCTACGCTTTTTAAGTTGTTTCCGCTGGCTTTTAAAATTTGGAAAAACTCTTTATTTGGTTTGGTTTTTTCTTTTGATAATTCAATTACTTTCTTGCCGGATAAATATTGTCCTGTGAGTGAATTTTCATTATTTAAAATTTCTTGGGGTGTTCCTTCTGCAATGATTTGACCTCCATGAAGCCCAGCACCTGGACCTATATCAACAACATAATCTGCTGCCATAATGGCGTCATAGTCATGTTCGACAACAATAACCGTATTACCCAAGTCACGTAAATTTTTGAGGGTTTTTAACAATTTGGCATTATCTCTTTGATGTAATCCGATAGATGGCTCATCTAAAACATACATCACGCCAGTTAACCCGCTTCCAATTTGTGAGGCCAATCTAATACGTTGTGCTTCACCCCCTGATAAGGTTTCAGCCGTTCTTGAAAGGGATAAATAATCTAGGCCAACATTAATAAGAAAAAAAATCCTATTTTTAATTTCTTGAATAATTTTTTCTGCAACTTTGGCTTTGGCCCCTTTTAATTCTAGGTTTTCAAAAAAATCAAAGGCTTTCCTTAAAGCAAGCTCACAAATAAAATTAATATTTTTATCAGCAACCAAAACATATCTCGCCTCTTTTCTCAACCTTGCTCCCTTGCAAGTGGGGCAGGTATGGACATTTAAATATTTAGCAATCTCATCCCTGACAATACCAGAATCAGTTTCTTGATAACGCCGAGTTAAGTTATTTAAAATGCCTTCAAAAGAATGTGACTTTGAATAAACTTTACCCTGCTCACCTAAGTATGAGAAATTAATGACCTCATTTTTACTTCCATACAAAACAACTGACTGAATCTCCTCGGGTAAATTTTCATAAGGCGTATCTAAGTCAAAACCATAATGAGTAGCAAGACTTGAAAGCATTTGAAAATAAAATTGATTTCTTCTGTCCCATCCTTTAATTGCCCCTGCGCTGAGCGAAAGTTGAGGTAATGCTACTACTTTAAGGGGGTCAAAAAAACTCTTATGACCTAGCCCGTCACAATCAGGGCATGCTCCCATTGGATTATTAAAAGAAAAAAGACGGGGTTCTAATTCAGGAATAGCATAATCACAATGAGGGCAGGCAAATTTTGATGAAAAAAGACGCGTTTCTTCTGTTTCCATATCAAGGGCTAAAATTTTCCCATCGGTTAATTTAAGGCCAGTTTCAATGGATTCTGTAATACGTTGTTTAATATCTTGATGTATTTTTATTCGGTCAATAACAACATCAATTTGGTGATTTATTTTTTTTTCTATTTCAGGTAAGTTATCAATTTCATAGATTTTGCCATCTAACCTTATTCTAATAAATCCTTGAGCTCTAAGTTCATTAATTAGATCTGCGTGGCTCCCCTTCCTATTATTTATTACAGGTGCAAGAATAATGACCTTTGTATTTTCTGGAAGTGCTAATAATTGATCAACGATTTGGGAAATAGTTTGTGCTTCTAATTTAATATTATGTTCTGGGCAAACCGGATCTCCTGCCCTTGCAAACAAAAGTCTCAAATAGTCATGAATTTCAGTAACTGTTCCTACGGTCGATCTAGGGTTATGAGAAGTCGATTTCTGCTCAATCGATATTGCGGGCGAAAGTCCTTCAATAAGATCTACGTCAGGTTTATTTAAACGATCAAGAAACTGTCTGGCATAGGCAGATAAAGATTCAACATATCTTCTTTGACCTTCGGCATAAAGAGTGTCGAAAGCTAATGAGGATTTTCCTGATCCGGATAAACCTGTAATAACAATCAGTTTGTTTCGAGGAAGGCTCAGTGAGATATTTTTTAAGTTATGGGTTCTCGCCCCTTTGATATTAATATAATCCATTAATTTTTATTTAATTATGTGCAACCTGATAATATAACGGATTATTTATATTTAATGTAACTTGTATTCAACTCTTATGGTTCAGAAAGACAGAATGTCTCCCAATGAAATAAAAGCAAGTTCAATTTTAGCTGCTATCTATGCGTTAAGAATGCTAGGTATTTTTTTAATATTACCTATTTTTTCTATTTATGCTGCTGAACTCCCAAGCCAACCATCGATCTTTCAAATAGGGTTAGCACTTGGTATTTATGGCCTTACTCAGGCTATTTTTCAAATACCTTTTGGAATAGTATCTGATGTTATAGGTCGTAAGAAGGTCATTTATTTTGGCTTGGTATTATTCATTGTAGGCTCATTATGCGCAGGCCTAACAAATGATATTGAATTAATAATTTTAGGTAGGGCTATTCAGGGTGCAGGTGCAATTTCAGCAGTTTTAAGTGCATTGTTAGCAGACCTAACCTCTGATGAAAGTCGAACAAAAGCAATGGGTATTGTGGGTTTATCCATTGGCCTAACCTTTGCATTATCACTTGTGTTAAGCCCCTTAATTAATGAATTAATAGGAGTATCAGGAATTTTTATTTTGATGGGAGTTTTGTCGATTATTGCGATACTTGTAATTAAATTTTTTATAACTGAAGCCTCTGATATAAAGAAAACTTCATACAACCTTAGTGATTTTTTATTTATTCTTAAAAGGTGGGATTTAAATCGACTAAACCTAGGCATATTTGTTTTGCATGCGACCCAGATCTCCTTGTTTATTACAATTCCTTATTATTTAATTACAAAAGGGGGCTTGCCACTTGAAGAGCATTGGAGCATTTATCTGCCCATATTATTTTTGTCATTTGTCTTTATGGTTCCTATGATTATTTTTTCACAAAAGTGGGGGCTGTCTAAACAAACCTTTTTATTTTCAATAATTCTTTTAATTTTGTCTCAATTTTTATTCATCAATTATTCTAATGAAATACTTAATATAAGTTTAGCCTTATTGATTTACTTTATAGGCTTTAACTTTTTAGAGGCATCACTTCCCAGCTTGGTGAGTAGAATTGCACCAATTGATAGAAGAGGATTTTCTTTAGGGGTGTATAATACTTGTCAGTCATTAGGAATGTTTTTTGGAGGTGTTGTTGGGGGTTTCGCAGCCAAGAATTTTGGTTATATAGGTGTTTTTTATTTTTGCGGAATTATAATATCCATCTGGTTTATTTTTTCTCTATCAATAAAAATACCTGCATTAAAAAAGAGTTTAAAAAATACTTAAGGGGAATATTTATTATGTCAGTCAATAAGGTAATTTTAGTTGGAAGATTAGGACAAGATCCTGACGTACGTTATATGCCTAACGAAACAGCTGTATGCAACTTCAGTTTAGCTACGAGTAGTTCTTATAAGGATAAAACAGGACAAAGAGTTGATCAAACTGAGTGGCATAGAATAGTGATGTTTGGCAAAATAGCAGAAATCGCTAAAGAATATTTAAAAAAAGGAAGTCAGATATTTGTGGAAGGCAGACTTCAAACAAGAAAATGGCAAACAAAAGAAGGTCAGGATAGATATACAACTGAGGTTGTTGCAGCAACGATGCAAATGCTAGGCTCCAAAGATTCCGCCTCCAGTGCGAGTGATTCGTCGAGTGATTTTGAGCAACAAAAAAGCCAGTCATCCACAGAACCTACAAAGGCTCCATCTCCTGCTGTTGAATCCTTTGATCAGTTGGAAGATGATATTCCATTTTAAAAAAATATTTGAAAAATTTTATGCCAATTTATGAATTTATATGTGAGGACTGTAGTTATCAAGAAGATCTAATAAGAAAAATTAGTGAACCTACAACAATCTTATGTCCTAAATGTAACAGTCAAAATTTTGTTAAGCAAGTTTCAGCTCCAAATTTTAAGCTTAAAGGTTCAGGGTGGTATGAGACAGATTTTAAAAACAAAAATAACTTAAAAGAAACAAAAAATAATAATAAGATAAAAGAATCAACTACAAAGAAGGCTGGAAAATAAAATGTTTAAAAAAAATATACTAACGGGGCTTTTAGTTTTAATTCCGATTGTTTTAACTTTATGGGTATTAATTACCCTTACCCAATTTCTAGATCAGATATTAGTTTTCATTCCTAACGATTTTAAGCCTGACATTCTATTTGAGGGGGCTATTCCTGGATATGGTGTTATCGTAACTCTGGTTATTGTTTTTCTTACAGGGGTGATTGCTAATAATTTTTTTGGAAAAAAATTTATATCTGTATATGAGTATGTCCTTAATAAAGTACCAGTAATAAACTCTATATATAAAGGTATCAAGCAAGTATCTGATACGCTTTTATCTAACTCTGGAAAAGCATTTTCCAAAGCAGTTTTAATTGAATTTCCAAATGCCGGTACTTATACATTTGCTTTTGTTACGGGTGTACCAAGTGATCAAATTGCTAAATATTTGAAAGGTAAGTACGTTAATGTTTATGTCCCAACAACGCCAAATCCGACCTCTGGATATACATTGATAGTGCCCACGAAAAAAATTATTGAGATTGATCTAAGTGTAGATCAGGTTTTAAAGTATGTGATCTCGATGGGTGTTTCAACATCAGATGAACAATTTGTTAAGAATAATAAAAAGAAAAGAAAGTAGAGAATAAATGAGAACTCATTTTTGTGGTGACTTAAATAAATCCCATGTAGATACCGAAGTTAAATTATGTGGTTGGGCACATAGACGAAGAGATCATGGCGGCGTTATATTTATTGATCTAAGAGATAAGAAAGGATTATCTCAGATTGTTATAGATCCTGACACCCCCGAGGCTTTTAAAGCTGGTGAATCAATTCGCAATGAGTTTGTTTTACAAGTTACCTGTAAAGTAAGGTTAAGACCTGAAGGTACTGTTAATAAAAATCTACCTTCAGGTGAAGTTGAAATGTTAGCATCAGAAGTGTTGATTCTTAATTCCTCCTTAACTCCACCCTTCATGCTTGACGATGAAACAATTTCAGAATCGGTTAGGTTAGAAAGCCGCTTTATTGATCTTCGAAGAGATGTTATGCAAAAGAATCTTCGCCTAAGATACGATGTTTCAAAAAATTTCCGAAATTATCTCGATAAAAATGATTTTATGGAGATCGAAACGCCAATATTAACGAGAAGTACGCCAGAGGGCGCTAGAGATTATCTAGTTCCATCAAGAGTTCACCAAGGTGAATTTTTTGCATTGCCTCAATCGCCTCAATTGTTTAAACAAATGTTAATGATTTCTGGTTTTGATAGATACTTTCAAATTGCTAAATGCTTTCGAGATGAAGATTTAAGAGCTGATAGACAGCCAGAATTTACGCAGTTAGATATAGAGCTTTCTTTTTCTAGCGAAAATGAAATTATGCAGATTAATGAAGGCATGATTCGACAAATGTTTTCGGATATCATGGATATAAAGCTTCCAAATACTTTCCCTCAGCTAACTTATACTGAAGCAATGAATAAGTATGGCTCGGATAAACCTGACTTAAGAGTTATTCTCGAACTTGTTGATTTAACTGAAGAGCTTAAGAAGGTTGAATTTAAAGTATTTTCCTCGGCGGCAAATATGACAAACGGACGAGTGGCCGCCCTTAAGGTACCAGGTGGATCAGAGCTAACAAGATCTGAGATAGATGCATATACAGAATTTGTAAAAATTTATGGAGCCAGAGGTTTAGCGTATATTAAAGTCAATGATATTACTCAACTTGATGAAAAAGGTCTTCAAAGTCCTATTGTAAAAAATATTGATACCGATGCATTAAAAGCAATTATGGATAAAACTAGTGCATCTAATGGAGATTTGATTTTCTTTGGCGCTGATAAAGAGAAAATTGTCAATGAGGCGTTGGGTGCGTTGAGAGAAAAAATTGGTCATGATAAAGGCCATGTCAATGACTTGATTTGGGCCCCCTTATGGATAGTTGATTTCCCTATGTTTGACTTTGACGAAGAGAATAAAAGATGGAATGCTTTGCATCATCCTTTCACCGCACCAAAAGATGGGCATGAGGACCTTCTTGATTCAGACCCAGGTAAATGCTTATCAAAAGCATATGACATGGTTATCAACGGCTCTGAGGTTGGAGGTGGCTCTATACGTATCCATAAAAGTGATGTTCAATCTAAGGTATTTAAGGCTTTAAATATTTCTAAAGATGAAGCAGCAGAGAAATTTGGTTTTCTATTAGAGGCTCTGCAATATGGAGCTCCGCCTCATGGTGGAATAGCTTTTGGATTAGATAGAATAGTGACTCTGTTAGCAGGCGCTGAATCAATTAGAGATGTGATTGCTTTTCCAAAAACACAAAAAGCACAATGTTTATTAACAAACGCACCAAATGAAGTAGATGACAAACAGTTAAGAGAGCTTCATATCAAAACAAGGTTAACACCAAATCAAAAAAATGATTAACGGTATTGATCACTATAATCTTCGTTCTGATGAAAAAATGATCGAGACTCTTAAAGACTTCTATATCAATATCGTGGGGTTAAAGCTAGGCCATAGACCTCCTTTTAAAAGTAAAGGTTATTGGCTTTATGCAAAAGAGAAGGATGTTCTTCATCTCAGTTCATCAAAAGATAGTATAAAAAATATGATCAATGTTGACTCAACCCTTGATCATGTTTCATTTTCTGCTATTGATAAGAAAGAGTTTATGGAAACACTTACAAAAAATAATATTACTTTTAAAGAGAGGTATGTACCCGAAATTAATATTGAACAATTATTTTTTAAGGACCCAGCTGGAAACGGGATTGAATTAATTTTTTTAATAAAATCTTAAAGAGAGGTTGATATGAAAAGTTATAAAAAAGAATTATGGTTTAATGCTCCCGAAAGAATGCACTTTACAAATATAACACCCGAGGTAAATTCATGTTTAGCTGAAAGTAGAATTCAAGAGGGGCTTGTGTTGGTTAATGCAATGCATATTACGGCCAGTGTTTTTATTAACGATGATGAATCAGGTTTACATCATGATTATAAAAAATGGCTTGAAGAATTAGCTCCACATGAGCCATTAAGTCATTACAGACATAATGATACTGGTGAAGATAATGCAGATGCACATATTAAAAGACAGGTAATGGGTAGAGAGGTTGTTGTTGCTGTTACTGAAGGAAAGCTTGACTTTGGCCCATGGGAACAAATATTCTATGGAGAGTTTGATGGCAAAAGGAAGAAGAGAGCTTTAGTTAAAATAATAGGTGAATAATTTAATTCTGAATAAAGCTTTCAAGTTGGCTTATTAAATCTTTTTGATGACTGATCATTTCTTTGACAAGGTCACCTTGTGAGACCATACCAATAATTTTATTTCCTTTAAGAACTGGAATATGACGGATTTTTTTTTCTGACATTGTTTCTAGGCCTTTTTTAAACGAGTCAGAAGGTTGAAGGGATAAAACTTTTTTGGTCATAATGTCTTTAACAAGCGTTTCTTTTGACGATTTTTTGTGGAGTATTATTTCTCGAGCATAATCTCTTTCAGAAACGATGCCAACCATTTTGTCTTTGTTTGTAACTAACAACGCGCCTATTTTATATTCCGCCATAACCATAAGCGCTTCTATGACAGTTTGAGTTGGGGAAATTGTCAGTAGCTCTTTAATATCTTTTGTATCAAGTATTTGCTTTAACGTTTTCATTAAATATATTCATCTATCTAAAAAAATAGCATAACTAAATTCTTACCTTTTAGCAAAGCTACTAAAAATTTATAAATTTGAATAAATCTACTGCTTAAAGATATAAAGTTTACTGATAAACTATATCTAACAAAAATTTTTAGGCAGGGTTACCTATGGCAGGGCATTCAAAATGGGCAAATATTCAGCATCGCAAAGGAAGGCAGGATGCTAAGAGAGGTAAAATTTTTACCAAATTAGTAAAGGAGATAACAGTTGCCGCAAGAATGAGCGGGGGAGATATAAATTTTAATCCAAGATTAAGGTCTGCAGTAACTGCGGCTAAAGAACAAAGTATGCCTGCTGAGAATATTACAAGGGCAATAAAAAGAGGAACTGGGGAACTAGAAGGGGTTAATTACGAAGAGATAAGATATGAAGGTTATGGCATCAGTGGAGTAGCGATTATTATTGATTGCCTAACAGATAATAAAGTGCGTGCGGTAGCTGATGTGAGACATGCATTATCAAAAAATGGGGGTAATTTAGGTACTGATGGATCTGTTTCATTCTTATTTAAGCATTGTGGTAGTATTTTTTTTGCTCCTATAGATGATAGTGACACACTCATGGATCAAGCAATTAATTTAGGCGCTGATGATGTCATTATTAATGATGATAGAAGTGTGGAAATTATTACCTTACCAAACGACTTTACTAAAATAAATGAAGGGCTGGAAAAATTAGGCTTTATAAAAGAATTAGCTGAGCTGACAATGAAGGCTGAAAATGAAATAAATTTAGTAGGTGATGATGCTTTGAAGATGCAAAAAATATTAGATATATTAGAGGACTTAGATGATGTTCAGGAAGTTTATACTAATGCAAATTTTGAAGACTAATTAATCATTGAGTACGATCTTAGGCATTGATCCAGGATTAAGAGTAACTGGCTATGGGGTTATACAACAGGAAAAACAAAAGCTTACATATGAATCAAGTGGAACAATAAAAACAACTAAGCAAGATCTTGATTTAGCTGCAAGAATTAAAATTATAGTTGCAGGTATTGATGAGGTGATTGAAAAGTTTAGTCCGAGTATTGTCGCCATTGAAAAAGTGTTCGTAAATAACAACCCGCAGTCGACCCTTCTGCTTGGACAGGCCAGGGGTGCCGCAATTGCAGCTATTGTATCAAAGGAAATTAATATCTACGAGTATACTGCTCTTCAAATTAAAAAATCTGTGGTGGGGAACGGTCATGCAGATAAACTCCAAGTCCAAACCATGGTTCAAAGATTACTGAAATTACCCTCGCTGCCTGGCCCAGATTCTGGAGATGCGCTAGCTTGTGCTATATGTCATGCTAATATTAGTGATTCACTAGGTAGGCTTGGAGTAGGTAATCGAATGAAATCAGGCAGAATAATATGATTGGACGTATTCAAGGTAAAATTCTGGAAAAAATACCTCCGCATATCCTAATTGACTGTAATGGAGTTGGTTATGAAATAGAGGTCCCAATGACAACCTTTTATGATTTGCCAGAAGTTGGAAGCGAAGTAGTGCTGCTAACACATTTTCTTGTAAGAGAAGATGCCCAATTATTATTTGGTTTTGCAACAGATCAAGAAAGGATAATCTTTAGAAAATTACTCAAAGTTAATGGCATCGGTGCTAAGGCATCATTGTCAATATTGGGGGGAATGACAGCCAATGAACTTACACATTCAATTCAAACTCAAGATGTAAATTCATTAATAAAGATACCCGGTGTTGGAAAGAAAACAGCAGAAAGATTAATTTTGGAACTTAAGGATAAATTTTCAGATACTGAGTTTGCATCTTCAAAACATCAAGGTTCATCTGAGTTAAGTGACATTCAAAATGCTTTATTAGCCCTAGGATATAATCAAAAGGATATATTAACTGTTACAAAAGATTTAGAAGAGAATGTCTCAGTAAATGATGGAATCAAAATAGCGTTAAAATTATTATCAAACTAAATTAACCAATAGGTAAAAAATGATTGAACCTGATCAGTTTAAAAATAGCGAAGCTGTAAGCGGTGAAGAAGAAAATTTTGAAAGGGCATTAAGACCTAAAAAGTTTGAAGATTACGTTGGCCAAGAAAAAATAAGAGAACAATTAGATATTTTCATTGGGGCTGCAAAAAAAAGAAAAGAGCCACTAGACCATCTTCTTTTGTTTGGACCTCCTGGCTTAGGTAAAACTACGCTTGCAAATATTATTGCAAACGAAATGGGCGTAAACCTTAAACAAACATCAGGCCCTGTTCTTGAAAAAACGGGTGACCTAGCAGCTTTATTGTCAAACTTAGAAGCTAATGATGTTTTATTTATTGATGAAATACATCGTATTTCTCCTGTCATTGAAGAGATTCTTTATCCGGCGATGGAAGACTATCGATTAGATATCATGATTGGTGAGGGGCCTTCAGCAAGATCAGTCAAATTAGAATTACCCCCATTTACCTTAATTGGGGCGACAACAAGAGCAGGAATGTTAACGAATCCTCTTCGTGATAGATTTGGTATTGTTTCCCGTCTTGAATTTTATACAAATGAGGAATTAGCTAAGATTGTTCTGCGAAGTGCTGGGCTTCTTGAAACAACCATTGATAAAAATGGCTCTTCAGAATTAGCAAAACGCTCAAGAGGAACACCAAGAATTGCAAATAGACTTCTTAGAAGGGTCAGGGATTATGCAGATATAAAGGCAGAAGGTGAAATTGATGAAACAATCGCCAATCACGCATTAAAAATGTTAGATGTTGATATGATTGGATTAGACTTAATGGACCGAACTTTTTTAAAGGCAATTATTGAAAAGTTTTCTGGTGGACCTGTAGGTTTAGATAATTTAGCTGCTGCTATTGGTGAAGAAAAAGAGACTATCGAAGATGTGATAGAACCTTATCTTATTCAACAGGGCTTTTTGATGAGGACGCCAAGGGGTAGAGTAGCCACATCACAAACATATAAACATTTTGGGATTACGATGCCTAAAAATGAAAATAGCGAAAACTTAAGGTGAGCCATTTATCATTTAAGTGGAGTGTAAGAATTTATTTTGAAGATACAGATAGCGGGGGTGTCGTTTATCACTCAAACTATTTAAAGTTTATGGAGCGTGCCAGGACGGAATGGCTCAGAAGCCTTAATTTAAACCAAACGGACTTAAAAAAAAAGGATAAAATAATGTTCGTGGTGGTTAAAGTTAATATAGATTATAAAAAAGCCGCACAATTTAATGATGAACTTGACATTGAAACTTCAGTGGATAATATTGGCGCTTCCAAGGTAGATTTAACTCAAAATATAATGAAGAATTCAGAGCTTTATACTTCAGCTAAAGTAAGTATCGCGTGCATTCATTCTGAGACTTTTAAACCGCAAAGAATGCCAAAATCAATAAAACAACAAATGGAGATATTATGAATATTGGCAGTGACTTATCCTTTTTTTCTTTAATCTGGGAAGCAAGCCTCCCGGTTCAGGCTGTCATGCTTATTTTAGTAATTGCATCTATGGCCTCATGGAAAATTATCTATCTTAAGATTAAGACTTTAAAAATGGCAGAACAAAATACTGATGATTTTGAGAAAATTTTTTGGTCAGGCGGAAGTTTAAGCAACCTATATGATGCAGTTAGCATAAGATCTCCAAAAGATATGCTTGGACTGCCGGTAATATTTAAAGCAGGTTATAAAGAGTATATGTCAAATAAAAATACTGGGGCTCTTGATAAAAAAAGTGTTGAAAGTGTAAGGAGGGCAATGAGTGCATCATACAATAGAGAGGTTGATACGATTGATAGGCATTTACCCTTTTTGGCATCAGTTGGGTCAGTCAGTCCCTATATAGGTCTTTTTGGAACAGTTTGGGGCATAATGAATGCTTTTATTGGCCTAGCAAATGTTGCGCAAGCCTCTTTGGCTCAAGTTGCCCCTGGGATTGCAGAAGCATTAATTGCTACAGCAATTGGATTATTTGCAGCAATACCTGCAGTCATCGCATACAATAAGTTTGCCTCTAAGGTCGATAGAATTTCAATTAGGTATGAAAGCTTCATGGAAGAATTTATCAACATCATGGATCGTAAAGGGTAGTTTCATGAGAAAAAGAAGGATGATGGATCAAATCAATGTAGTGCCATACATTGATGTAATGCTAGTTTTATTAGTAATTTTTATGGTAACGGCACCTATGACAAATCCAGGAGTTGTTGAGCTACCAAAAGTGGGCCAATCATTAAAGCAAAAAAGTAATCCAATTGTAATCTCAGTTAAAAAAAATTCTAAAATTGAAGTAAATGGTAAGTCATATAAAAAAGATTCTTTATTAGTATTTTTGAAAAAGAAATATGAAAAAAATCCAGACCAATCTATTGTTATCGCTGCTGATGAGAAAGTAAAATATGGCACAGTGATCTCACTTATGGATTTATTAAAGCAAAATCAATTTAACAAAGTAGGTTTACTACTTAAACCTGAATAATTTAATGAAATTTTTTAAGTTGGAAAATAATGATGAATTGCAAGCCTATTTATTTTCATTTGCAATTCATTTAACACTCTTTTTAGTTATGATTTTTTCTGTAGGCTGGCAAACCAAAATACCGTTTTATGCAGAAGTTGAACTCTGGGATAGTGTTCCGGTAGAAAAAAAAATAAAAAAAACTCAAGTAAACCCTAAGAAAAAAATTAAACAACAAAAAAAAATTACTAAAGCTCAGGTAGCTGCTAAGACAAAAGCAAAGGTCCAAAAGGAAGCAGATATTAGATTGAAGAAAAAGAAAGCTGCGGAGAAGGAAGCAAAAAAATTAAAAAAACAAAAGGCTATTAAAGATCTTAAAAAAAAGGTATTAAAACAAGAAAAAATAGATAAATTAAAAAAAGAAATGCTTGAGAAAGATAAGGTAGAGCGCTTGCAGCAACAAGTCATTGAAAAACAAAAGATAGAGAAGATGCAGGCTGAATTAAGAGAAAATGAACTAAAGCAACAAAATAAGCTTGCTCTTGAGGGTGATAAAGAGGTTAAGGGAGGATCAAATACAGGAGAATTAAATAAGTATAAACTCCTTATTCAACAAAAAATTCAGCAAAATGTTAACCAACAATTATGTGGATTAGATTATATTACTTTAGAATTTCGGATAAGCTTAATGCCTACAGGAGAGTTACTCGGCCAACCTAAGATGACAAAATCAAGTAAAATTAAAAGTTGTGATGATGCTGTTGAAAGGGCAATTATTCAGTCACAACCACTTCCACTTCCAAAAGATAGTGGCTTATTTAGTAAATTAAAAAATTTAGAGTTGAAATTTCATCCAAATGGAGTCAAATAGTTAAATGAAAAAGTTTGTATATCTAATTTTCGCTGGGTTACTGTTTTTTTCTTCAAGCATCTTGCATGCACTTGAAGTAATCGAAATTTTGGGAGGTAAAGCTAGCCAAATACCAATTGCAGTAATGCCATTCAAAAATTTTGGCGCTCAAAACAATATTGCCAAAATCAATTCGGTTATCAAAAGTGATTTAGGAAGGTCGGGTTTATTTTACGCCCTTGACACACGTGGAGTAACAACTACACCAAATAGTGATAAAGAGATAAATTTCTCACTGTGGAAAACGCTCGAGGCTCAATTTTTGATTATAGGTAGAGTAGATTTTATTCAAGAAGAAAAAATGAAAGTCAGCTGGAGCCTTATTGATATCTATAAACAACAAACAATACTAAGTGGTGAGTATGTCGGTAAAAAAAATCAAATTCGGGCTATTGGTCATAAAGTATCAGATAAGGTCTATGAAAGATTGACAGGCAGTAAGGGTGTTTTTCATACAAAAATTGCGTTTGTTGAAAAATACAATCATCAAAAATATAAACTAAATATCGCTGATTATGATGGATACAACGTCATAAGTTTATTAGATTCTAAAATGCCAATTATTTCACCAAGATGGTCACCCGATGGGGAAAAAATTGCTTACGTTTCTTTTGAAAAAGAAAAGCCTGTTATTTATATTCAGGAAATCGCAACTGGCAAGAGAAAACTACTCGCAAATTTTAAAGGTAATAATAGTGCTCCTGCTTGGTCACCCGATGGAAAAAGATTAGCTATTGTTTTGACATACAGCACAAATTCACAAATTTATTTGATAAATGCAGATGGTTCTGATGTCACAAGACTTATTCGATCAAGGTCAATTACCACTGAACCTACATGGTCTCCAGATGGAGACGAAATTTATTACACCTCTAATCAGGGCGGAGGTCCACAAATTTATAAGTTTAATCTCGAGTCATCCGAAATAAGTCGAGTTACTTTTGAAGGAAAATATAATTTATACCCGAGTTTATCTTATGATGGAAAGCTACTTTTATACTTAACTCAGGATCAGGGTAAATTTAAAGTAGCCCTGCAAAACCTTCAATCCAACCAAGTGCTTAAGTTAACGAAAGGTCCTTTAGATGAGGCACCTGTTTTCTCACCTAACGGACATATGGTATTATTTGTTTATAAGGACTATGGAAAAACCACAAAAATTGGTACAGTATCAATTAATGGCTTAAAAATAGAATCTTTGCCATTAGGCAGCAGACAAGTTCAAGAGCCTGCATGGGGTCCAATAAAAGAATAAGTAAAAATAAATTAAAGGGGAATAAGTTGAAAAAATCAATACTATTAACAGCACTTCTAGGAATTCTAGCTGCCGGATGTAGCTCGACAGATCTAAAAGAATCACAACCATTAAATCCGCCACAACCAGAACTTCAGTCAATGCTATCTGATGATAATGAAGGAACAGCTTTTACATCACCAGATTTAAACTTACTTGAATTAAGAGGAAATCCGCTTTTAGCTAAAGATAAAAGAGGTATTTACTTTGATTTTAATAAATATGTTGTTAAACAAGAGTATATGGAAGTTGTTCAAGCTCATGCTAAGTACCTAAATGAATCACCTGCAGCTAATATGAAAATTCAAGGAAATACAGATTACCGTGGTTCTCATGAATATAATTTATCTCTTGGACAAAAAAGAGCTGTTGCTGTTAAGGAAGCACTTAATTCATTTGGAGTTGATGATTCTCAAATTGAAACAATTAGCTATGGTAAAGAATATGCCAATCTTGATTGTGTTGAACAGAACTCATGTGGAGAAGATAGACGCGCAGAAGTAGTCTACATAGTAGAATAAAAGTACTGAATGAAACGCTACTTATGGGTTGGTCTTTTATTGCTCTCAAATTCTGTTTATGCACTATTCGAAGATGAGGGCGCAAGAAAAAAGTTAAATAATATACAAGACCAACTTAATGCGTTACAAACCTCAATAGAGTTTGAGATAAATGAAAAATTTTCAAACTTCAAAAAAAACAACAAAGTAGACCCAAAGTTAATCAATAGCCTTTCTGAAAGAATAAACACTCTCTTTGATGACCTTGCTAATCTAAGAGGCGAGGTCGAAGTTTTAACCTATGCCTTACAAACATCAGAAGAGCGTCAAAAAGTTTTGTATAAAGAATTAAACGAACGCTTGCAAAGAATTGAAGATAATGCACTGAAAATCAAAAATAACGTAAAATCAACAGATCCAGTCCCAAAAAATGACACTATAACTCAAAATAATCAAATTATTCAAGAGGATGATGCGCTTCCTGAAATCGCTCCTGAACCAATTACACAGGCAGCTGATCTACCGCCATTAGTGGATAAAAATTTAGAATATCAGGAGTTTGAAGATGCGAAGAAGCTTATAACGGCTACTAAATACAAGGAAGCATTTGATGCGCTTGATAAATTTGTTGTTAACTATCCAAGTTCAGAATTATTACCTGAGGCTAAATATGATTTAGGGTATACGCAGTTTGCATTAAAAAACTATAAGGCAGCAATCAATACATTTAATAAAATCGTTCAGAATTACCCTGATAACCCAATAGCCCCAAATAGCTTATACCAAGTATCAAATTCTCAGATCCAATTAACAAGAATTACAAAGGCAAAACAGACCCTCAGAAACTTAATAAAAAAATATCCAAATGCCGACATTATCCAAAGTGCCAAAAGGAGACTTAAGGATTTAGAATCAATTAAATTATAAATTCTAGGTTGCAATCAAGTGAATTCTCTTAAAATTAATGAAATATTTTTTTCACTGCAAGGTGAAAGTTCTCGTATTGGTTTCCCAACAATCTTTATTCGTTTAACTGGATGTCCAATGAGGTGTTCGTATTGTGATACTGCTTACGCATTTCATGATGGAAGAAATATGTCAGTTAATGAAATACTTGAAGATATTTCTCAATATAAAACAAAATATGTAACGGTAACAGGTGGAGAGCCACTTGCCCAAAAGCCTTGTTGGGAACTTATAAAAAAACTTAGTGATAATGATTATAATGTTTCGCTTGAAACTGGTGGAGCTATCAGTATAGAAGGTATTGATGAGAGAACAAAAATTGTTCTTGACGTCAAAACTCCAGATTCTGGAGAACACTTAAAAAATGATAAAAAAAACCTTGCTTTAATGGGTAAAAAGGATGAAATTAAGTTTGTACTTTCAAGCAGAGAAGACTATGAATGGGCTAAAAAATTTATTAAAGAAGAAAATTTGATTGAAAAGGCGCCCATAATTTTCTCACCTGTGTATAAAAATTTATCCTACGTGAATTTATCAGAGTGGATTCTAGAAGATAATTTGTCAGTTAGATTCCAAGTTCAGCTACATAAAATAATTTGGGGAGAAAAGGCTGGTGTCTAAGAAGGCAGTTATACTATTATCTGGAGGCCTTGATTCAGCGACAACATTAGCAATCGCAAAAAAAGATAACTATCATTGTTATGCATTAAGTGTAAATTATCATCAACGTCATAACTATGAATTAACCGCAGCTAAAAATATTGCAAAATATTTTTCAGTTAAAGATTTAAAGGAAGTTGAAATTGATCTAAGTTGGTTAAATAATTCGGCACTGACTAATAACTCCCTTAATATTCCTGAAAAATTATCAACTGGTATACCCATTACATATGTTCCTGCAAGAAATACAATACTGATGTCGCTAGCTATGGCATGGGCTGAATCAATAGACTGTACAGATATATTTATTGGTGTGAATGCTGTAGATTATTCAGGATATCCTGACTGTAGACAAGAATATATAAGTAGTTTTCAGTCAATGGCAAATTTAGCAACAAAAAAAGCCGTAGAGGGAGGGTTGGTTAAAATACACACCCCTCTTATTAAACTTTCAAAAAAAGAAATTATTCTTAAAGGCATTGAATTAGGAGTTGATTATTCCCTTACAATATCTTGTTATCAGGTAAGTCCTGATGGTTTAGCATGCGGAAAATGTGATTCATGTCGATTAAGAAAGGCTGGGTTTGAAAATGCAGCCCTTCCTGACCCAACGAAATATTTATAAAAAATCAATAATTTAATTTGCCAAATGTAGCTAAAATAGCGTAAAATTTCCGCCTTTCTGTAAATAAATAAATAAAAGAGATTTCGATTATGGTAGTTATTAGACTTTCAAGAGGTGGTTCTAAAAAAAGACCTTACTTTAATGTTGTAGTTGCTGAATCAAGCAAAAAAAGAGACGGGAGGTTCATTGAGCGTGTCGGTTTTTATAATCCTAGTGCAAGAGAAGGATCTGAAACTCTTAGATTAGAATCTGAAAGAATTGAATATTGGCAATCAAACGGCGCTCAGCTTTCTGAGACTGTTAATAGAATAGTGAAGCTGAATGCAAAAGGTCCAGATGGGTTAGTTGCGATGAAAAAGAAAGACGAAGCTAAAGTATTGTCGAGAAAAAATAAAAAAGCTGCTGATAAAGCAGCCAAAGCTAAAGAAGCAGTGTCAGCTGAGGAAGCAGCTCCAAAAGAAGAAGCTCCTAAGGAAGCAGCTCCAAAAGAAGAAGCTCCTAAGGAAGCAGCTCCAAAAGAAGAAGCTCCTAAGGAAGCAGCTCCAAAAGAAGAAGCTCCTAAGGAAGCAGCTCCAAAAGAAGAAGCTCCAAAAGAGGCTGGTAAAAAATAATTAAATCGATGTAATCTTTTTTATGAAAGAAGATTATTTAGTAATGGGGCAATTGATCGGATCCTTTGGAATTAAAGGATGGCTAAAAGTAAAAGTTTTTACAGAAGAAGTTGAAACGTTAGGAAATTATAAAGTATGGTTCATATCATCTGATGAGAAAAATTGGACTAAACTTTCCACAGAAAGTGTAAAGATAAGCCAAAATAGAATGATGGTTAAGTTTGAAGGAATTGATGACAGAACCCAAGCAGATAGATATAGGAAACATTTGGTAGGTGTGTTGATGAAGTCTCTGCCTAAGTTAACTGATAATAAATTTTATTGGAATGATTTAATCGGATGTGAGGTCCAAAATACTGATGGTTTCTTGTTTGGGAAATTAACTGGCTTTATTGAGACAGGTGCGAATGATGTATTTGTTGTTGAGGGAGAGAAAAAAAGATTAATTCCCTACACAAAGATGATAATTAAAAAAATTGAATTGAAGCAAAAACAAATAGTTATTGATTGGGATGAAAGCTTCTAAAAAAATATTTTCAATTGATCTAATAACACTTATGCCCGAAATGTTCGAGGCTTTTACTAAGTTTGGTGTTGTTGGAAGAGGATTTAAAAAAAATTTTGTTAATATTAATTTTCTAAATCCTAGAGATTTTGCGACAGATATCCATAAAACTGTTGATGGTAGAGCTTATGGAGGTGGTCCAGGAATGGTAATGATGGTTGATCCTTTGATTGATTCAATAGAGGCAGCAAGAGGTAGAGAAGAAAGTTTAGGTGTAAAAAAGCGTAAAGTTATTCATTTAACGCCCAAAGGGCCTAAATTAAATCATAAAAAAATAAAAGAGTTATCGAGCGAAAGTGGCTTAATATTAGTAGCTAGCAGATATGAAGGCGTTGATGAACGATTAAATAAATGGATTGATGAAGAAATATCGATTGGAGATTTTGTAACAAGCGGGGGAGAATTACCAGCAATGTTATTGATGGATGCGTTGATTAGACAAATACCTGGGGTATTAAATGATGTTGAATCAGTTAATCAGGACTCATTTGTAAATGGATTGCTAGATCATCCTAGCTATACAAGGCCAGAATTAGTTCGAGGATTAAAGGTACCAGATATTTTATTATCAGGTGATCATGAAAAAATTAGAATTTGGAGATTAAAAGAGTCACTTAAAGAAACGAAGTTAAAAAGACCCGATTTATTAATTAATAAATCACTTACAAAAGAAGAGTCTCGGCTGCTCAAAGAAATTAAACAAGAGCAGGAACAAGGCTAAATAATAAAAAGGAAAAAGGTTTATGGTAGATATAATTAAAACATTGGAAAATGAAGAAATTGCGAGACTTGGTAAATTAATCCCAAAGTTTGACGTAGGAGATACGGTAGCAGTTGGAGTAAAAGTTGTAGAAGGCAATCGAAAACGGATACAGATATTTGAAGGTGTTGTAATCGCAAGAAGAAATAGAGGCCTAAACTCATCATTTATTGTTAGAAAAGTTTCATCAGGTGAAGGGATTGAGAGAACTTTTCAATTGCACTCACCCTTAATTGATAATATAAAAGTTGTAAGAAGAGGTGATGTGAGAAGAGCTAAATTATTTTATCTTAGAGATCGTTCCGGTAAGTCAGCAAGGATAAGTGAACGTCTAAAAGCTCGTGATAGTGATAGTGAATTTGAAGCTATACCCGAGGTAGATCTCCCTGAAGAAGATAAAGTTGAAACTGAAGCTAAAGTAGACGAAAGCTCTACATCAGCAGATAAATCATAATTATAAAAAAACTATTTAATTAAAAAGCCCCTAAGGGGCTTTTTTTTATGGCGTAATAAAAGTATGCTATTTAGATAATTTTAAATTAATATTTAAATTAAGAATTTAAGGAAAAAATTCATTGGCTGATAAACAAGATAAGAAAAAGAATTCCTTAATCGATGAATTTATTGATCACTTATGGCTTGAGGACGGCTTATCAAAAAATACGCTTAACAGTTATAGGTTTGATTTATGTAATTTTAATAATTGGCTTATTAATACTAATACACTAGATTTGGAAAATGTTACAAGGTCAGACATTCAGCAATACTTATCATTTAAATTCCCATTATCAAAAGCTCGGAGTATTTCAAGGTTACTTTCAACTCTAAGAAGGTTTTATAGATTTTTACATCGAGAAAAAAAGATAACTACCGACCCCACCTTGCAAATACAAAAACCAAAGATTCCTAAGTCATTACCTAAAAGCTTAAGTGAGCATGATGTAGAAAGTTTATTAGATGCACCCGATATTAATATAGATATTGGATTGAGAGATAAGGCTATGGTTGAACTTTTATATGCTTGTGGCCTTCGGGTTACTGAGTTGGTTGATATTCAATTAACAGAATTAAACCTAAATGATGGCGTCATTCGAGTTACGGGGAAAGGGGATAAAACGCGCCTAGTTCCTATGGGTGAAGAAGCAATGGATTATATACAGAAATATCTTGTATCAGCAAGAGGGGGTATCTTAAAAAATAAAAAATCAAATTATTTATTTGTAACCCATAATGGCCAATCGATGACTCGACAAAATTTTTGGCACTCAATCAAGAAATATTCCATTATTGCCAATATTCAACATGCTATCTCCCCACATATTTTAAGACATGCATTTGCCACTCACTTAATAAATCATGGAGCAGATTTAAGAGTAGTTCAGATGTTATTAGGGCATAGCGATATTTCTACAACACAAATATATACGCATGTAGCTCGAGAGAGGTTAAAAACAATTCATAAGTCTCATCATCCAAGGGGATAATTAGCGCTCAAGAATAATGCCAACTTGATCGGTATCAGGAAGTATTTTTTGTTTTGCTATTCTAAGTTTAATATTTCTAAAAGCAAAATTATCTTTTAGTTTCTTTATAATCGCTTCGCCAAAGGGCTCTAAAAGATGAAATTCATGATTATTAGCGACAATAATTATAGATTCTCTAACTTTTCCATAATCAACTGTTTTAGATATATCATCCGAGTCAAAAACTTGATTTACGCTTAATTCGATATCTATATCAATAATTAATTCTTGTTCGGTAGCTCTTTCCCATTCAAAGTAACCTATTTTGGTATTTATTTTTAATTTTTGAAGAAAAATATGATTAGTCATTAATAGGTTTATGATTTTTGAAATATAATAGTTTATATGATAAATCAATTATTAATAATCTTGTTTGCTTATTTGGTGGGTTCGATTTCGTCTGGAATTATTGTTAGTCGAATATTTCATTTACCTGATCCAAGGACCATGGGGTCAAAAAATCCTGGTGCTACAAATGTAATGAGAACAGGAAATAAAAAAGCAGCAATTTTTACATTACTGGGAGACTTACTAAAAGCAACATTTATATTGTATATTGCAGAATATTTGGGCTTTGAGGATTTAATAATTGTTTGTGTTGCTCTAGCAGTTTTAATTGGACATATTTACCCAATTTTTTATAAATTTAGAGGTGGCAAGGGAGTAGCAACTGCAATAGGGATTCTAATTGCATTAAATTTTAAATTAGCCTTTATCGTCATATGTGTTTGGCTACTAGTTTTTAGTATTTGGCGTTATTCTTCGTTAGCAGCTATTATAGCTGCAATTTCAGCACCATTAATCGGAATTTTTATTTTAAGGGATCAATACTTATACTGCATTGCATATTCACTGATCACGATAATAATTATTTTCAATCATCAAATAAATATTAAAAAATTGCTATCTGGTACAGAATTAAAATTTAAAAAAAATAGTTAAATTTCAGTAAGCTTCCATCTTGGTTTTACCGAAAATGAATAATTTTCTTTATTAGGCATATTTAACCTTAGTGAACCTGCGAGTGCGATCATTGCACCGTTATCTGTACAAAAACTTAAATCAGGAAAATAGCAATCGAATTTATTCTCTTTGGATTCGGCTATAATTTTTTTTCTTAAAGTTGTATTTGCCCCAACACCGCCAGAAATAATTACTCTTTTTAAACCCTCTTGCTTTAATGCTTGAATTGTTTTTTTAACCAATACATCAGTAATTGACTGCTCAAATGCATATGCAATATCAGCTTTTATCTTTTCTGTTAAATTTTTTTGTTTTTTTACTAAATATAAAACAGCTGTTTTGAGGCCACTAAAGCTGAAATCAAGACCATTGGAATGCAAGAGTGGCCTTGGTAAGTTATATCTTTTTGTTCCTTTTTCAGCTAATTTGGATAATGCAGCCCCCCCTGGATATCCTAATCCTATTAGTTGAGCTGTTTTATCAAAGGCTTCACCTGCAGCATCATCAAGGGTATCTCCTATAATTTTATATTCACCTAGTTTTTTAACATGTATTAATTGTGAGTGACCTCCTGAGACTAGCAAAGCTATAAATGGAAATTCAGGTTTGTTTTCTTCGAGCATAGGTGCGAGCAAATGTCCTTCAAGATGATGAATAGGAATAGACTTTATTCCCAAAGAACAAGCTAGTGATTCCGCTACACTGCTCCCAACCAATAATGCACCAGATAGGCCTGGACCAGCAGTGTATGCGACTGCTTCGATTTCTTGAATATTGGTTTTACAGTCTTTAAGTAAATCATGGATTAGTGGGATTATGTAGTTTATATGATCCCTCGAGGCAAGTTCAGGAACTACTCCTCCATACTTTGTATGAAGTTTAACTTGTGAGTAAAGTTTGTGTCCTAATAATCCTTTTTTAGAATCATAAATTGCAACGCCAGTTTCATCACATGATGTTTCAATACCTAAGATAAGCATGATTCAGTTATCACTTTTTGGTTATATTGGTTGAAAAAAAAGTATATTAGCATTAAACTAACGCCTTTCAGCTTACTAAGTTTAAAAGTCTTAATAACCCTGAATAAACTACAACTTTATATTTAAGAGATAATTAATGTCAACAATAAAAGTAAAAGAAAACGAACCATTTGATGTTGCCTTAAGAAGGTTTAAAAGACTAATTGAAAAAACTGGTCTATTGAATGACTTAAGAGCAAGAGAATTTTACGAAAAGCCTACATGGGTTAGGAAGCGTAAATCTGCAGCAGCCGTAAAAAGACAATACCGCAGACTCAGAAATCAAATGTTACCTCCTAAATTATTCTAATTTAGTCACTCCATGCCGTTAAAAGAAAAAATTACTGTGGATATGCAAAATGCTATGCGCAGTAAAGAATCTGAAAAATTAAATGCAATCAGGCTACTCCAGTCCTCTATCAAACAAAAGGAAGTTGATGATCGTGTTGAGATAGACGATAAAATAATACTAAATATTATCGAAAAAATGTTGAAGCAACGTCGTGATTCGATTGAAGCTTTTAAAAAAGCAAATAGAAATGATTTAGTCGCAAAAGAAGAATTCGAAGTAAAAATTTTACAAAGTTATATGCCCGAGCCCCTATCATCAGAGAATATCGAAAAGGAAATTGATAGCGCAATTGAGGCTATAGGCGCAAAAAGTATGAAAGATATGGGCGCTGTGATGAATGCAGTAAAACCAAAGGTATTAGGTAAAGCAAATATGACAGAAGTATCACAAAAAATTAAAGAAAAATTAACTAACTCTTAACTATCTCCATTTCATCATTATTAAGATAATATTCTATAATGATCCCAGAATCCTTCATCAATGAATTATTAAATAGAGTCGACGTAGTCGATATTATCGATAAAAGGGTACCCTTAAAAAAAGCAGGTGCAAATTTTGTTGCTTGCTGCCCCTTTCATCAAGAAAAAACGCCTTCGTTTTCTGTCAGCCCATCAAAGCAGTTCTATCATTGTTTTGGTTGTGGGGTGCATGGTTCTGCTATCAGCTTTCTTATAGATCATGATGGCCTTAATTTTATTGATTCGATTCATGAGTTAGCAAAAGTTGCTGGCCTTACAGTGCCCAATCAGGTTGACGAAAACCCAGAAAAAAAGAAAGAAAATCTTGTTTTAGAAGACTCATTAATTTTAGCTAAAAAATATTATCAAGCAAAACTTAAGAGCTCACCACAAGCTATCAAATACTTAAAATCAAGAGGATTGACGGGTGAAATTGCAAAAGAATTTTCTATTGGGTTTGCTCCTGAAGGCTGGAATAATTTAAATGTAGTTTTTAAAGATTATGACAACGAAGCATTAATTAAATCAGGCTTAATCACTAAAAATGATAAAGGAAAAAGATACGATCGCTTTAGAAATAGAATTATGTTTCCTATTTATAATGCAAATGGACAATTAATTGGCTTTGGAGGCCGTGTTATAGATGAGGGTGATTCCCCAAAGTACTACAACTCTCCTGAAACATCATTGTTCCAGAAAAGCTATGAGCTTTATGGCTTGCTTACGGCAAGAAAGGCTATCAGAGACAAAGGCTATGTACTGGTGGTTGAAGGTTATATGGATGTGGTTAGTTTAGCGCAACATGACATTCGTAATGTCGTAGCAACTTTAGGGACTGCCACAACGAGTTTTCATACCAAAAAGCTAATGCGATATACACCTGAAATTATTTTTTGTTTTGATGGAGATAATGCTGGCAAATCTGCTGCCTGGCGAGCAATGAAAAATTCATTAACATCTGTGACTGATGAAGTGCAATTAAAATTTTTATTTCTTAGTGACCAACATGACCCAGACTCCTATGTAAGAGAAAACTCGAAAGAGCAATTTGAAGCCTTAGCAAAAGAAGCAATACCATTGTCAGAGTATGTAATTCATTATTTAACACAAAATAATAATTTGACTAGCCAAGAGGGGCGTGTCAAATTTTTAAACGAAGTAGAGCCAATAATAGAGGATATTGCCTCATCAAAATTAGCTTTTTTATTTAAGAAAAGAATATCTGAGTTACTAAATTTAACAATGGATGAAATAGATAAGGTCATCAAAGTAAAAAATAAAGGAAATATGAAAATGCCGGTACAGCAAATAAAAAGACAAACTTCTTCAATAGTGAGAAGATTTGTATCATTGTTAATTTTAGATCCGAAATTAGTCGAAAAATCAGATAATGACATTGCTTGGGGAGATTCATTGGATGAGCAGGTAGCACAAGCATGTATTGCTAAAATTTTACTTGATGAGGAACATAACACAGCATCTATTTTTCACTTTTTAAGTAATCAATTCGATAATGATTCAATTGATGAAATCAAAAAACAAGTTTTGAACTTTGATGACGAAATGAGTCATAAAGATGATTTTGAAGGCTTGAGAAGAAAAATCAAACAGATAAAATTTCAAACCATGAATAAATCAAAATTAGATGCGATTAAGCATAAAAATTTTAGCACTTTAAGCCCTGAAGAAAAAGAGTTTTTAAAGGCAATTACCAAGAGGTAAGTGATTAATTTTAATAAATTTTTAATATTTATGAAGTAATGAGTAATTGATTTAAACAGGATATTTTGATAAAATCCAACATCAAAATTTATTTGTAGTCCCATTCCTAAATATACTTAGAGGCAACCATGGCAAGACCTAGAAAGAACCCCGCTGATAAAAAAACAAAAAGTGTTACCCGAGTAAAAAAATTAAAAGATCTACTGTCAGCTCAAACTACCCCGCAAGAAGCTGAAAACCGTAGAATGCAGTTAAAAGCTCTAATAATACTGGGTAAAGAAAGAGGCTATCTTACACATTCAGAAATCAATGACCATCTTCCTGATGAAGTGTCTGAAAGTGAGCAAGTTGAAGGAATTATTGGCATAATTAACGATATGGGAATTATGGTTTACGACGAAGCTCCTGATGCAGAAGCTCTGTTAATGTCAGATGCCCCTGCACCTGTCACGGATGAAGAGGCTGCAGAAGAAGCTGAACAAGCTTTAACTACAGTTGATTCTGACTTTGGAAGAACAACAGATCCAGTTCGAATGTATATGAGAGAAATGGGGACAGTTGACTTATTGACACGTGAAGGCGAAATAGAAATTGCCAAAAGAATAGAAGAGGGACTTAGGTTGATGGTTCAAGCAATCTCTGCTTCTCCTGGAATTATTAATGATTTGATGAAAATGGCTGACAAGGTGCGTAAAAATGAATTAGGTGTCGATGAGTTTGTTGATGGATTGATCGATGTCGAAGCCGAAAAAGAATTAGCGAAAGTTGAGGCGGCTTTAGAAACTGCTGCTGACGAGGGATCTGAAGAAGAAGATGAGGAAGTCGATACAGGTAAAGCAAGCGGAATGTCAGAGGAAGACCTTAAAATTTTTACAAAAGAAGTACTTAAGCGTTTCAGCTCAATTAAAAGATCACACAATAAATTAGAAGTTTTAAGAAAACAAAAAAAGTGGATGGACGATCCTGAATATAAAAAATATCAAGATTCCATAGTTAAAGTACTGGTAAATTTTAGATTTTCGTCTAAATTTGTTGAAGTTTTATGTGACAAAATTAGAACCTTTATCAAGACTATCAGAAATCATGAAAAAGAAATCATGGAATTCTGTGTGTTTGAATCAAAAATGCCAAGAGGGCATTTTATAAAAAGCTTTGCTGAGAACTCTACAAATCTGAAATGGTTAAAGGCTGAACTAAAAGTAGATAAGCCTTATGTAAAAAGAATGAAAGAACTCAGGCATTCAATAACAGATCAGCAAAATAAACTGATTGAAATTGAAGAAGAAACAGGCTTAGTAATCAAGCATTTTAAAGAAATAAATAAACAGATGATTAAGGGAGAGTTTAAGGCAAAGGTTGCTAAGCGAGAGATGATTGAAGCAAACTTAAGACTAGTTATATCAATAGCAAAAAAATATACCAATAGAGGCCTACAATTCTTAGACCTAATTCAAGAAGGAAATATTGGCCTGATGAAAGCAGTTGATAAGTTTGAGTATCGACGAGGATATAAATTTTCTACTTATGCGACTTGGTGGATCAGGCAGGCAATTACGAGGTCAATTGCAGATCAAGCTAGAACAATTAGAATTCCAGTGCATATGATTGAGACAATAAATAAAATGAATCGTATTTCTAGACAAATTTTACAAGAAACTGGAGAAGAGCCAGAACCGTCAGAATTAGCAGAAAAAATGGAAATGCCTGAAGAAAAGATACGTAAGATTTTAAAAATTTCTAAAGAACCTATTTCAATGGAAACTCCCATTGGGGATGATGAAGATTCACATTTAGGCGATTTCATTGAAGATCAGGGAACGTTAACCCCTGCTGATTCAGCTATATATGGAAATTTAAGACATGTGACTGCTGATATTTTAGAAAGCCTAACTCCTCGCGAAGCAAAAGTACTTCGGATGAGATTTGGCATTGAGATGAATACAGACCATACATTAGAAGAGGTTGGGAAACAGTTTGATGTAACGAGAGAGCGCATAAGACAAATTGAGGCTAAAGCACTTCGTAAGCTTAGACATCCAACTCGATCTGAAAGACTTAAAACCTTTTTAGATAAAGATTAAAATTACGGGCTCATAGCTCAGTTGGTTAGAGCAGAGGACTCATAATCCTTTGGTCCCAGGTTCGAGTCCTGGTGGGCCCACCAATAAATGCTAAGATCTTTTATTTTTTTTATAGACTATAAAATAATTAAAGATTTTTTTGAGATTTGAAGAAATTGAATACCCAATATATTGGTCTAATGTCTTTACCACCTGATTTTTTAAAGAAAAAAAATAAATAACGTAACCAAATCCAAGTTTGCATTTTCTTATTTGTTCTAGACCATACTTTGTCACCACCCTTTTGTTGATAGGTTTTGATTATATTTTTAATAGATTTATTTTTAACACCAAAAAAACGATAGAGACTATGAATAAAAATTAATAAATCTCGCGTTTGTTGTTTATTAATATTTTTGTTTAATTGATTTTCTTCAAAATCAATAAAATAAATTTTATTATTTTTCAAGCAAATATCTTTGATTGAAGGTCTACCATGTGCATATCCCATTTTATGAAGTTTAGCTAATGCTCTTGAAGCTTTAGTTAAAATCTTCTCTTTTGAAGGAGTTCCATTTACATGAAATTTTGGATGGTTATTTGAGTAATATGTTTGTCTCTTCTCAATTATATTGATAACAGCATCTCCAACGTCGGATAAAACTAAATAATCTTCTCCAAAATCGATAACGTCAGGGACTGGAATTCCTTTTTTTGATAATTTTTTTAAAACTATTCTCTCTTTTATAAGGCTTTTTGAAGCATTCCTGATTAAAAGGAGCTTAATAAGAGAAAGAGATTCTTTTTGTTTTAGCCAATACATTTGCCCTTTATATTCAAAAGTAGAGGTTCGTTTATTTTGATTTTTTTGTATTTGATCTTGAATAATTTTTTTAGGGATTAGTCTGCTCATCTAAGAAGATTTTAACTTATATTGCCAAAGATACCATGCTGCAATTGATCTAAAGGGCTTCCATTCTTCGGAAATTTTTGATAAATCTTTTATATTAATAGTTGAAGCAATGTTTTTAAAAAGAGAATAATTTTTTTTTAATGCAAAATCACCCATAGGAAATATATCAAGCCTTCCTAAGTTAAATATCATTAACATTTGAGCAGTCCATTCACCAATACCTTTAATCTTTGTTAATTTTTGTATTATTTGAAAATCACTCATTATCTCAAAACCTTTACGATTTTCTAATCCTTGATTCTGTACTTGGTTGGCTATTTCAATAATTGTTGAGAGTTTATTGGTCGAAAGCCCACATTCTTTTAATTTATTTTTAGGGGTATCTATAATTTGTTTTGCTGTTGGTAAATCACTATCAAAGTATTGTGTGAATCTATTAAAAATAGCAGAAGCAGAGGTCGGTCGTAATTGTTGAAAGATCACATACTTAATTAAAGCATGGTAAGGCTCTAATTCTATACTTAAATTAAGTTTACAAGGGCCAACTGAAGATACTAATAAATTCCAATCTTGATCTATAGATGATAAGAATTCAGCACCCTCAAAACACCTTTTTTGATGATTACCACTTAATGGGTTTGCCGGCATAATCAATATATTGACCTGTATTTTGCAGTGATAAATTTGAAATTTGAGCTATCATTCCGGAAACACTTTCTTTGACATCAATCCAGCCACCAGGCCCACCCATATCTGTCCTCACCCAACCAGGATGCAGTGTCATGGTTGCAATATCATGGCTTTTTAAGTCATGAGTAAGACTTCTCATCATGCTATTTAAAGCCGTTTTACTGGATCTATAAATGTAAGAACCTCCACTGGTATTATCATCAATACTTCCCATCTTACTAGTAATAGAAACAACTTTTTTCTCATGACCTTGTAAAATATTAGGTAAAAAATTTTCAATCACTTCATAAGGGCCAATTGTGTTTGTAACGAAACTTTCTACCCAACTATCTTTATTAACTGAGCTAAAATTTCCAGAACGATATATGCCTGCATTATTTATCAAAATATCTATAGGCTTATTTTTTAAATGAGCTGCCAACTCTTTAATATTTTTTGTATTACTTACATCTAATTGATATGATTGTATTGTTGAATTTGATTTAGCAAGTTTACCTAGATCATCAGATGATTTAAGGTCTCGGCAAGTTGCAATGACTTCATAATTATTCCCCATAAATTTCTTAACAAATTCTAAGCCAAGACCTCTATTAGCTCCTGTAATAAAAACTGTACCCATCTAACTATGACTCCCAAAATTAAATATAAAACTAAATATAACTTATTAAGTCTATACTTTATATAACAATGGGAGAGTTTTGTTATGAAAATAAATCTTTTTTTATTTCTTTTGATGTTTATTTTTTTGCCACTTCATTCTGCAGAACTCGAACAATACTGCACGACTAGTTTAGCGGAGGGAAATTTTCATAAAACAGATTGCGATATAAATAGTACTTTCGAAGGTAAAAAATACTGTTTTGGTAATAAAAAATCAAAGTCTATATTTATAGAAAATCCTCAAGAAACCCTAACAAATGCTGTTGCTTTTTATAAAAAAAATAATGTTGAAAGAATCAAGATTTCTCAAGCTGAAGCCAATGAAATTTTAGACGATCCTGATTGTGATTTTTCAAATAAAGACTTGGGGTACTTAGATTTTAAGGGCCAAGATTTAACACACTGTGTAATGATTAATACTAGTTTTTTTGGTGCTGACTTAAGAGACGCAAATCTTTCTGGTGCAAATTTACAAAGAGCCTATCTAAACCTTGCTAGATTAGAAAAAGCAAATTTTGCAGGGGCTATTTTAATTGAAGCTACGATTTTCCAACCTATTTTTGGTGATACTAATTTTATGGGTGCAAATTTAACCAACGCTCGTATGATTGGGACGCTTGGTAAGGTTAATATGTCAAAGGCTTTGGTAAAGAACGGACGTTTCGGTTTGGATGTAGGTAATCAACCAATGGGTCAAATGAAATTTGATTCCACTGGAGGCAACTTTAAAGAAACTGACTTTGAGGATGCTGATCTTAATATAGCGAGTTTTATCTTTGGCGATTTAAGAGGGGCTAATTTAAGAAATACAAATTTGTATAGAGCTGAGTTAATAAAAGCAGATTTAACAGGTGCTGATTTAACGGGTGCTGATTTAACGGGTGCGAATGTTGAAGATGCGAATTTTAAGGATGTGATTGGTTTGAGTAAGACCAAAGGTTTTGATAAGGTTTTAGGAAAATGTCGGAATTGCGGCATGTAAAAAAAATGCCCATTTAAGGGCATTTTTTGTAACTTAAATAGTTCTCTTAATTGACCGCGCTTTTTAGTGCAGCTCCAGCTTTGAAAGAAGGTACTGTCCTTGCTGGGATTTTTAATTCTGCACCAGTTTGAGGGTTGCGACCTGTTCTAGCTGCTCTTTTAGCTGTTTTAAAAGTACCAAAGCCAATTAGGGTAACAGTGTCACCTTTTTTTAATGCTCCAGTGATAGATTCGATTACTGCGTCAACGGCACGTCCAGCGCCTGCTTTTGTGTCGTCTGTTGCTGCTGCTACTGCCTCGATTAATTCACCTTTGTTCATAAAACCTCCATTTGTTTATAAATTATTTTTTGTCACTGTCTTCTACCACCCCTACACTTACTGCAGTACAGGAAAAGGTTAAAACCACTTTGCCCTCTTTGAACTTTGTTGTCAATAAAAAAAGGTAATAATTTTAATAAGTAATATTTTGATTAATGTTACAATATTCAAATGCAAACAGTTAAGAATAAAAATAATCGAGGTGGAGTTAGGTTGGGAGCTGGAAGAAAGTCGGGTAGTGGATTGTATGGAGAAGAAACTAAGGTAATAAGAGTCCCCCGCAGCTCTATAGGTAATATTAAAAAATATCTCAACTTGTCCAGAATAAATAATATCGATGAAGTTAGCCTGGCTCATAAAGAGATTACCTATAATCCTCTTGTTCTATTTGAACATAAAGTTCCTGCTGGGTTCCCTTCACCTGCAGACGATCACGTTGAAAAGCGTTTGGATCTAAATGAATATTTAATTAAAAAAAGTGATGCAACTTTTTTTGTGAAGATTAAAGGAGACTCTATGATTGATGCAAGTATCAATGATGGAGATATTGCAATCATTGATCGATCTATGCAGGCAAAAATAGGAGATATAGTTTTAGCTTCTGTCGATGGTAATTTTACGATCAAAATACTTTCTAAATATAAATTAAGACCTCGTTTGTTGCCAGCTAATGAAAAATATCAGCCTATTGAAATTGATGACAATACAGAGTTTGAATTATGGGGGGTGGTTACGGGCGCTGTTAGAAAATTTAAATAATGATAGCGTTAATTGATATCAATAATTTCTATGTTAGCTGTGAGCGATTATTTAATCCGCACCTTATAAATAAGCCCGTCGTTGTATTAAGTAATAATGATGGTTGCATTATTTCTCGAAGCAACGAGGCTAAAAAATTAGGTATTAAGATGGGTGTACCTTTATTTGAAATTAAAAAACTTTTAAATGAAAATAAAGTAAATATTCTTTCATCAAATTATCCACTCTACGCTGATATGAGCTTTCGTACTATGCATGTGCTTTCAAGATTTGCTGACCTTCAAGAAATTTATTCTATTGATGAATGTTTCTTGGATTTAAGTGGTCAAAAAAATCTTAGTGTAGTTGGTGAGCTGATAAAGAAAAGATTATCGCAGTGGCTAGGTATGCCTGTATGTGTCGGAATAGCTCCTACAAAGACATTAGCTAAATTTGCTAATCATTGTGCAAAGACTCAAGATAATTGGTATGGAGTTTGTGACTTTGGCAAGATGAAAGAAAATGAGATAAACCAAATAATGGCTAATGTTGATGTAAGTAAGGTATGGGGAGTGGGAGCTAAGACATCTACTAAATTAAAAAAGATGGGTATTAATTCTGTATTGGATTTAAAACTGACTAACCCAGCCAAGATTAACTTTTACTTTAATGTGAATATAGAGCGAATAGTGATGGAATTAAATCAATCTATTTGCTTCCCAATTATCACAGAAGCTCCAAAAAAAAATGAGATTTTATCGTCAAGAAGTTTTGGTATGCCAGTGAATACGATAGAAATGCTTTCAGAGGCAATTACCACTTTCTTAGCCAGGGCTACATATAAAGCAAGACAGCAAGAGATGCTTGCTACCAGTGTTACGTTATTTATTAGAAGTAGCCCTCATAAAGATAAGGATAATTATTATGCAAATGCTATTAGAATCCCCTTAGCCTGCCCAACAAATCATCATAATTTCATGTTGCCTGTAGCCCTAGAAGGACTTAGGGCAATATTTAAACCAAATATTAAATATATAAAGTGTGGAGTTATATTATCAGGACTTGTTAGCGAATCAATGCAACAAAAAAATCTTTGGCCGAACCTTCGTAATAGTTCTATGGGAGTGGTTGATAAAATTAATAATAAGTTTAATAAGAAAAGTGTTCGCCTAGGAACAGAACCATTGAATCCAGAATGGCGGATGAGGCAATTAAACAAAAGTCGCTCATTCACGACATCTTGGGACGAATTATTGATAGCTCAATAAGATATTGAATCTATGGACTTAGGGTGGGGTCGAGTTGTATGAAATAATCATTATCTTGAAGATTGACTTTCCATCCTTCAAAATAAATCTCGCTAACATTTGGGTTGAGTTGGATTTTAAAAGGGGGGGAACCGTAATGACTGAACTTAGCTCCCTTCTTTAAATTATATTCTTTTAGGGCACCTAAGGAATCGACTACACATATTTTTTGTGTGTCATAAGAAATGAAATAAAAATAATATGAAGACTTTTCAGGGTTTTGCGTTGAAAAAGATTTCAGTTGAGAGGTTTCTACAGTACATAAAAAATCATCGTTAGAGGTTGAAGCTGTACCTTCGGATATATTATCTAATTGAGTTTTAGTAAATACCTCATCCACTAAGGCCATAGTTTGGTCATCAACTACTTCATTAAATTGTGAATCCAATTCATTATCTTCATTATTACTATCAGAAATTGGTGCTGCGCTTTCTAGGTTTTCAGAAAAAGTATCTGCTACTTCAATTTGTTTTTTTTCAAGAGATATAATCTCAGGCTCAGGAGTGACTTCATTTTCAGCTGACATTGGGTTCTCTGATCTAGACAAATCTGAATTAAATAAATAAAAGACGAAACCAATGAGAACAATAGCTAAAACAAAGTAATTTGCTTTATTGTGAGGAACTATATGAGATTTTTGTGGAGCACTTTTATTTTCTTTTTCTTGATCTAGTTTATCTTCTATTACGATAAGGCTGTCGATCTCGATATTTAATAACTTTGCATAACGCTTTAATAGAATAAATTTATATTTAGGCGATGCAAAACCGATATCCAAATTATTTTCTAATGATTTAATTTGAGTTGTGCTTAAAGTTAATGATTTGGCGGCATCACTAATGGTGAGACGAAGTTTTTTTCTTTTGTTTGAAAGTTTTTTATTATGGTAAGTATATGAATTCATCTAATTATAAAAATCTAAAAGCAATGATTGCGACAAGTGTTGGCGGAATAGCAGCTACTAATAAACCAAGTGGGCTTATATTTTTTTCAGAAAAATGTTTTCTTAAAATAGAGATGCCTGCAGGATTGGGTGCATTTGCTATAACAGTCAGCCCGCCACCAGTAACGGCACCGCTTACCAAGGCAAGCTTAAACTCATCTGAGAGTCCGTCTACAAGAGATCCTAAATAGGTGAGGGCTGCATTATCTGTAAGCGCAGTCAGAGCAGTAGCACCATAATACACAGCACTAGAATCCATAGATAAAAGAACGGGCGTTATCCACCATCCTTGGATCCCACCTAAAACAACTAATCCGGCTAGAAAAAAAGCTACTAGCAATGCTTCTTTAATGATAAGTGGATTCTGATAATGCTTATAGGCCGAGGTAAACCCAATAAAAAACAAGAAGATTCCCATGAATACTGATGGATGGTGTGCAAAATAAACAACGTTAATTAAAAAGAACAAATGAATCAGGATAACTAAGGGTGGAACGTTTGATTTAGTGTCATCTTTAAATACTATTTTCGCTAGGTCCTCTTTAAATAAAAAAGTAACAATAAGTGCATTTGCTAGAACGCCAACGCTGGCTCGCCAGCCAAAATTAGAAAGCATGTACCAAATGTCCCAATTCCATGTATTACTGACCATTAGAATCGGAGGGGCTGCGTAGGGGGTCAAAGTTCCACCTATTGATATATTGACGAATAATACACCTAAGGTGGCATATTTAAAGCGACTACTAACCTTGCTCCCAAAGTAATTTTGGCTCAGTAAAAGTGCTGCTAAAGTCATTGCTGCAGGCTCTGTAATGAATGAACCCAATAAAGGAACGAAACTTAGAAGTAGAAAATATATGACTAATTCTTTATTTAAAGGAATAAAGTTTGAAAATAGCAAAACAATTTTTTTGGACAATTCAAGTATAGGTCGAGTTCCAGCAATTACCATAATTACAAAAACAAACATTGGTTCGGTAAAATTTCGAGTGTCAACATAATTGACAGCTGTATCCCCGCCTTCGATACCAAAAATAAACAATACAAGCACCATAGCCCAAAAGCCAAAAACAACCTCAACTTCACCTAGTAAGTGAAGGATTCCTGAAAAACGTTTGTGGACATGAGCAAGATGTTCAAAATATTTAGTTGAAAAGGTATGAATAATTGCGATAAGAAATAAAGAAGCACCAATTAATTCGATTATTGTATAAGGGACCATTCTATTTCCTAGCTATTATTAATTAAAAGAGATATTTTAACATTGACGTAAGATTCCTGATATTAAATTTATAAGGATTTACTGTTTTAAGCTTTGATATTTGTATAAAGATTAATAAGAGCTGTTTTATAATATAAGAAAGTATGAAAATTATCATGTGCTTCAAAAAAAATTTATTAATATGAAAAAAATTTCTCAAACAGAGATACAAAATTTAATGTCTTTACATCAAAAAGGCTTGTACGATGATCTAATAACTAAGGCAACTTCTTTAGTTAAAGAATACCCTGAAGAAATTATCTTATTCAATCTACTAGGCATTAGTTATGAAAGAAAAGGCTCTCTTAAGAATGCAGCAGACGCATACAGAAATGCTTTAAAAATCAATCCAAATATCCCCGAAATGAATTTTAATTTAGGGGCAATACTCTTTTCTGAAAATAAAGTTGAAGAAGCTATTCAATTTTATGAAAAATCAATTCAGCTAAATAATAATTTTCCTGAAGCACATTTCAACTTAGGCATTGCCTTGCAAAGTATTGGAAAATTTGATGGGGCGATTCAAAGCTATCGAAAAGCAATTCAAATTCAACCTGGGTTTTTTGAGGCGATTACAAATATGGGAACAATAAGGCAGCTTCAAGGGCACCTTGATGAGGCAGCAGAATTTTTTAAAAAGTCATTGAATATAAGAGAGGATGGTAGAGGCCATTATAATCTTGCGAATATTTTGAGAAATCAAGGCAATCTATCTTTATCAATAAATCATTACCGAAAAGCGATAGAGCTTGGCTCAGGGGAGGCGGAATTTTATTCCGACCTTGGCGACGCTCTATGGCATGATGGAAATATTTCGGAAGCTAATCGATTTTTAAGAATGGCAGTTGAAGTTGACTCACAGCATCCAAGAGCTAATTATCAGTTAGCAGTTTTTTTATATGATAATGATGCGCTGGAAGAGGCTATTAATTATTTTAAAGTTTCTAAGTTTGAGGATTGGCAAGAGAGAATACTTTACTGTCTATATAAATCAAAGCAATTCGATTTGTTCAAGGAAGAGTTTGCCAATATTGAGCATTCAAATCATAACTCTCCTTTTTTAGCTACGCTTTCTGGGCACTATGCAAAAAACTTTAACGAGGAAAACAAATATAAATTTTGTCCTCAACCTTTAAATTTTGTATCACATCAATCCATATCTTGTTTATTGGAAAATAATGAAGCCCTCAGACTTCAGTTATTAGAGGATATCAATAATGCTGATATTAATGATCGCAAACAAAGTCGTTTATTTTATGGAACACAATCTGCAGGAAACTTATTCAAAAGAAATGAGAGCTCTTTTAAGAGGTTAGAATTAGGCCTTAAAGATGCTATTAAAAAATATTATGAGCTTTATAAAAATGAGGACTGTGAGTTTATAAAATTATTTCCTAAGAAAATTGAATTTAGCAGTTCTTGGTTTGTGAAAATGCAATCGGGTGGGCATTTAACATCCCATATACATGAGGATGGATGGATTAGCGGTGCAATTTATTTATCTATTCCTAAAAATACAAAAACTCAAGATGAAGGGGCAATTGAACTTAGTACTCATGGGGATAACTATCCAATTATTAATGATGACTTTCCTAAAAAAGTTATTAAACCTAAAGAAGGTGATGTTATCTTCTTTCCATCATCTGTATTTCACCGAACAATTCCTTTTGAGTCTGATGAGGAAAGAATTTGTATTGCATTTGATTTAAAACCCTCACAGGAACTTCTGTAATTTTTCTGCCATATTAAACATAAATATTTCTGCAATCTTTGGATCTTCAGCTAATATAGCTCTCACCTTGGTATCATTTATCCTAATTAATCTTGCCCAATCAGAGCAGACACGAGCTGACATAGAGCGTGTAGTTTTCTGTAATAAAGCGTGTTCACCGAAGTATTCACCAGGATTGACGGTAAAGATGATTTTTTCATTTCTTTTTATTGCGACTTCTCCTTCAATGACAAAATATAAATCGTTGTCTTGAGACCCCTCATCAAAAATAACTTTATTTTTTTTATATTTTTTTCCGTACAACAACATTAATCTATTAATTATAGGATGTCTGTGAATGTTCTTAATGAGAAATAATTGTTTTAATACTAATAAATCTTGTTTATGAAGTGCCGCAATGAATTCAGCACCAATAAGTATTGCCCCCGTATTAAGATAGAGCCATATTAAAGAAATAAATACACTTCTCAAACTGCCGTAGAATTGTCCTATTGGCTGACTAAAGCCAATAAAAAATCCAAAAACATCATTTAGTGCAAACCAGAGTAAGCTGGTAATTAAGCCCCCGAGCATTAAATGCATTTTCTTAATTTTAGTTGGCATAAAAAATTTAAAAAATACACTCATAATTAATGTCATCAATGTAAGTGACAATAAAAACGTAACAATGCTGTATTGAAATATTGGGAGATATTCATTTGCTATGAGTGTTGTTTTTTGTAGGTATAAATCTATAAAAATATCGGCAAAGAAAAAACACATAATGGCAACCACAGCTAAAATATCTTTAAGCTTATTTTTAAAATATGTATTTTTTTTATCTAAGCCTAATATTTGTATAAAGCTTAATCGAAGTGCTTGAGTGAGAGGTGTGGTTGCAAGAAATAAACTACCGAACAAAACCAAACCCCAAGATAATTGTTGAGTTGCAATATTGACCACTTCAGTGATAAGTTGATCGCTAATCTGAGGCAGTAGCCTTGATGTGACAATTTCAATTTGAGATAAAGCAAAATTAGAATTTGCAAGCCACTGACTTAGTGTAAATAATATTAGCAAAATCAAAGGTACAATGGCTAACAAGGTAAAGAAAGCGATTGAGGCATTCAGTGCAATAAAGTTATGCCTCTTGCAACCATCAAGAACCTCTTTGAGGATAAAGTACTTCGCCCCCCTTTTATCTCTTAATAAAACTAAAATTTTTTGCAGCATTTTTTTATAAAATTTTCAGCTTAAAAAATTAAGAATTGATTCTTTTAAATTCATCTGTTGCATCTAAGAGTGCGCTTAATGTCCCAGCTTCTGACGCAGAGTGCCCTGCATTCGGAACGATAATAAGTTTACTATGAGGTATTGCTTGATGAAGCTCATAAGCTGTCTTTGGAGGGCACACCATATCGTAACGTCCTTGAACTATGGTGACAGGCTTATCCTTAAGTATTTTTGATTTCTCTAATATATCCTCACCATCAACAAAACAATTATTATTTATATAATGGAGCTGGACTTTAGATCGAGCAAGTTCAAATTCATTGTCTACCTCACTAGTTTCTGAACTAACGGCAGGAGGTAATAATTTTAATATACTTCCCTCAAATTGATTCCAAGCAATCGCTGCCTGATAGGCTTGGTCTTTATTCTTTGAAAACACTAGCTCAGTGTATTTTTCTAAAAGATTCTTCTTACTTGTATTTGGGATATGACTTAAAAGGTTGTGATGAAGCTCTGGGTAAAAAATATCAACATCCTTTAGGAACCACTCGAGTTCATGTTTTCTGCTTAAGAAAACGCCTCTTAAAATTAATCCTTGAACTGATTCAGGATATTTAATTGCATATGCCAGCGCGAGCGTACTTCCCCAAGAGCCTCCAAAAATTATCCATTCATTAATATTTAATTCTTTTCTTATTAAGTCAATATCATTAACAAGATTATCTGTTGTATTTTTTAATGTCCCACCTAAGGGTTTGCTTTTTCCGCAACCTCTCTGATCAAATAATATAATTCGATAATGGCTTGGATCAAAAAATCTCCTTTGTTTAGCTCCAGTCCCGCCCCCAGGCCCACCGTGTAAAAAAAGAATAGGCTGCCCCTCAGGATTTCCGGATTCTTCTACAAAAATCTCATGTGTATCATCGCCTTTTATAAATGACTCTTTATATGGATTTATTTCTGGATAAAGCTCTCTGCTATTTATGCTGGACATAATTTCTTGCTCACTCTTTGAAATTTATATTAAATATTATTTCTTATTATGTTTGATTAACCTAATTCGTAAAGCCACAAAATTACCCGACAAGTTTAACAAACTTTTAGAGCCAAAAAGGTTGTTTTTTTGATAAGTAAAATAAATCATTAAATGTAAAGAAATTGTAACAAAATTGTTGCAAATAGAAATTTAGGGGTATAAAATCCTTTTCAAGTACTAGAAAGATTAGTACTAAAAGTAGGTAAATTTCTTATTTTATTAAAGAGTTTTTTAAACTACGAAATAAGGTAGGGGAAGTACTTGCTTCTTTTTTAAACCCTTAGTTAATACTATGGAGATTTATAATGAAATTAAATAAAATCAAATTAGCTCTTGGATTTGTAACTGCTGCTGCAATAGCTATGCCTATTGTTGCTTCAGCTGCTGCTGACCAAGAAAAAGCTATGAAAAACTCAGCTAACTGGGCTCATCCTCGTGGTCAACATGACAACCAGGCTTACTCAAAGCTGACACAAATCAACAAA
>Ga0209279_10000101_pt1 | contig 59363 bp, 95 predicted proteins | sample CoawatmetaG00DNA_3_FD_187508 | JGI IMG/M metagenome (GOLD analysis project Ga0209279, IMG submission 187508) | Marine microbial communities from the West Antarctic Peninsula - Coastal water metaG006-DNA (SPAdes) (version 2) | ecosystem: Environmental > Aquatic > Marine > Coastal ...
ATTTTATTAATCCTTATGCAGAAGCGTAATGTTTCTTCCAAGTTGATCCGATCGTACCGAATCCAGAGCCAGACATGTAAACTTGCCACATGATACGAGACACTTCAGCTGCGCTAGGTGCAACAGAGATATCATAAAGAAGACGATTAAGAACAATTTTCTTCGTCTTAGTAGTATCAATCAGCTTTACTGCAGCGTCCTTAGAAGTGACTACGTGCATCGTGTGTAGCTTGTTAAGTATATCCATATTCATTCGTCACTCTCCTTATTGTTTAGTGTCTACGTCAAAACAGCGCTTCATAAATATGGTGGCTGCGATATTGCCTATCTCTTGTGCGGCTGCGTCACTGAAATCCTCTGGGGTTGCGTCATATACAGCCATAGCGATATTACAATGCCAGCCGTGAGCATAACTACCTGCATCTTCTGGGTTGTCGTCTATCATTGCCTGCTTTATCACGTTAAACGCTCTAGTTATGTCACTCATTATTATTGACCAACCCAAATGTTAACGATGGCTAGATTACCATCTACGCTTTTAATGTAATACTCAATATCGCAATCTTTAAGAGCTTTTCTAAGCTTTGCTATAGTTGCGTCACGCTTTTCTTTATCAATAGGTTTAGTATTAGGCATTGTATTGATTCCTTTGAATAACTTAGCGGTTGTAAACATAAACATCTGCGTGTGTAGCAAGACCAAGAGGAAGTGATTGATCAAAACCACGACGACGGCCTTCACCGTAGCGAGCTTCTGAATGAACAGCACGAGGACCGCGACCTTGAAGTTTTACGTACTTGTTATTGCTAGTATCGAAAGCTTCATTGTTCATTTTAACGACGATTTTGATACCGTCTAAGATAGGTTGATCACGATAATCTACTTTACCGTTAACCATTCTGACTGTTGCGTAATAAGCAGTTGAGCGAGAGGTATTTTTCATGATATAGTTTCCTTTGATTTACTTTATACAGCTATTATAACAAGAACAAATGTCGATGTCAACAAGTAATTCACTTTTATTTCAAATTAATTTGCCTACCCCATCATAAACACTCTAGCCTGCGTATCCGACCACGATAATCTACGATTCGGCCTAAGGGACACAATGTTTAAGATACCGTTCCTAAGTATCACTAGAGTGTTTATGATGGGGTAGGTAATGAAATTTCTAATTAATTCGCAATTTCATATTCACTATACGTTGCTTCTAAATCAGGCTGCTCGTCTGAATAATCAAAATCAAGCATTGGCACAGACCAATTATCTACTGCCATGCCGTCGTGTTCTTGTTCAATTAGTTTGTCCATTGGATTACAACTCCTTTTAATTTGCATAGATTGTTTCGAAAACTGGTCCTCCTACATCTAAAGCAGAACCATTAAAGAACGATTCATTTTCATCTTTAACATCCCATACAAGTTCTGATGGAACATCGAGTGTAGCCGCGATAGCTAATGCTGGATAACCTTCTTCAAGCATTTCACGGATTTCCAATACTAATTCAGACATAATAGCCATGTGCAATATTCCTTAGAGAGATTAAAATAAGATTAATTAAGAGTTGCCAAGTTGCATAAATTCTGCAGCTTCTTTTTCACCAATTCCAGAAGTCTTTAAAACTTCAGAAAGATTCTTAGGACCCCAAGGAGCTCCAAACCGTGTAAGTGTATCACCAAAAGTAGACATACGATTCGTACGAGCAATGCCTTCGGCATCAAGACCTTTCATAGGAGTGTTAACAGAAATATCCATTAGCTTGCGACCAATGTTAGATACGATAAGTTGATTTTTAGTTAGATCATATTGAGACATATTTAGTATTCCTGTTTATTGCGATTTGATAAGACTATTATAACATAGTGTGTTGGTGCTGTCAACTGTTATTTTCATTTATTTAAGCAGCTTTAATTAGCTCTAATACTGGTTTACCAACAACACGCCCACCATACACACGAGCATACATCTCGGCGTACTGGCGTATGTAGAATGACTTTTTAGAACCATCTGTAGAGATAACAGTGTATTCCATCATAGTTCTTCTACAGTCACTAGATAAGCTCTACCGTTCTTGTCAGTTACTTTGATAGTTTTCTTAGTACTAACAAGGTAACCTTCTGTAGGATGTAGATCCATTTTAACACCTTCTGCTGTTTCTAGAATAGTGGTATCTTCAAAATCACTGATCTCGCGACGCAACATGATTTGAATTGAATCCGCGATATAATCACAATAAACTAACATAGTATCTCTCCTTAATTTGTATGACTATTATATCAAGAACGAATGTCGCTGTCAACACTTAATTTGATTTAATTACAAGTTATTTAGCAGAGCTTAATAAAGCAGAATTAACAGCTTCCGTTGCAGCTTTATAGATAGGCTCGTCTTTAACTTTGTCTAGCACTTCAAGAAGCAGTAGCATCTCTTTGCAGTACACAACGTTGAAGCTTGGATCGTGTTGGCCTATGTCACCTGAGTTATCAATCATATCAGCACACTTAACAAACTGTGCTGCCCAAGTTGCGTCTGCGCTGTGTGCCCTATCTATTGCTTTGCGTGTTACACGATTGCCGTCAGATGCTATACTAACGTCAGTAAGTCCGTCAACGATAACCGCAATTACACTACCAAACATATCATTAATATCTTCAATAGTTATATGAGTATCTTCAACAACATCGTGCAAGTAAGCAGCAGAGATCATATCGTCAGTACCACCATATGAGTCTACAATGTTGGCAACCCTAATAGGGTGTACGATGTATGGCTGGTTTGTATACTTGCGTCGTTGACCAACAGCTGCGTGAGCCGCAGTAGCGTATGTTAACGCTGGTTGTGTTCTTCTATGAATAGCGCCCATCTTTTTACCCTCCTTTTAAAGCAGTCCTTTTAACTCATTTGGTCGTCAAATTTTGCAACCTTTTGAAATTTACGATAGCTTTTAGACCAAGATTTTAGCGGGTTTTTGAATATGATCTCTTTTGTAGTACCTTGCTTGATGTAGCCTGCTAACCAGCCGCCAGGTGTAACAATGTACGTGTGGTTCTGTACAGGTGAATCCCAAACTGTAACTTCTTTAAGATATTCGTTCATCATTTATGCCGCCATTTTAGGGTTGAAAGAAAATGCTACGAAACCAATTGGTGCTACCACGATAATCTGACCTTCTTCATCAATGATAACATCACCAACTGAAAGTGAAGACATACGAGACAAACGCTCAATATCTGTCTCTGGTCCCATATTGCCTACGTGGAATACACCTTCTAATGTATACGCATCGATGTTTGATACGTGAGTATAGAAACCGTTGTCCCAAGCGTCTGAAGCCAAACCGCCGATTTTGCCACCATCAAAATCCATTGTCATTTTCATTTTAGCCATATGAGCAGGAACTGCATCATGACCCTTTGCGTTGATAAGGTCGTACTGAGCGTCTGATAACTGGATCTGGTAGATTGCGTATTTCATAACATATTCCTTAACTTGATTTGATATAACTATTATAACAAGAACGAATGACGCTGTCAACAGTTAATTTGATTTAATTACAAGTTTTTTCACTTATTTTCCCTTTGGAAGATGATTTCTTCGATTTCTTCTAGAGTTTCTCTGCATGTAGCCAAAGAAGGGGAATCTGTTTCAAGAATCAATGCTTTAGCTGCGAAGATTTGGTCGTAACGATCAAGACCTTGAGGGATTTGGTTGGCGATCATTTGAGTGAAGAGTGTCATTTTGTATCCTTTCTGTTTATATAATCATTCTATACAATCTGAAAGTGAATGTCAACAGTTAATTTGCATTTAAATGAAATTAATTTCGCGCACAAAAAAGCCGCCAGCTTGGAATACTGACGGCTATTATTTAAGAATTTTGTACGTAAAGGCCTTGAGACTGAGCTTCTGTAGGTGTTAATATCTGGTAAGCACCTTTAAATGTATCAGCTAATGGAGAGCCTACTAATATATTACCGTTTGGGAATACATCAACTGAATAGCCGAACCAGTCATCATGTGCTCTAAAGCTGCCAATAACTATCTTGCCATTTCTAATCTTAACAGATCCACCGAATTGTCTACCAATTCCTGTTGATTCGTGCGAACCTTCTGGTCCTGTAATTCTGGTGTCGTTGTGTAAAACATAACCACTGTTATTGAAAGCTCCAATTAAATAGTCATCACCATCTCTGCTTACACTATTACCAAACCCTGAATCGGCTTCTCCTGCGATTGCTCGCGACTGAACGAATACACCGTCAGTATATAAGAACTCGTAAACTGTAGCGTTATTTCCACTACCTACCATTAAAGTTTGTGCATCATCTGACATCCAAATTGATCGGCCAAACTTTAAAGCATCTTCTGGGGCAGCAATTGTTGCAACCAAAGATCCATTTCTATAATGAAATGCTTGGCCTTGGTTATCACTGGATTCACCAGCGCCTACGACAATATCACTGCCATTACCAGATAGCCAAAAATTATAACCAAACATCTTTGTGTCTGCCATATGTAATTCATATGATAATTCGAATTGATCATTTTGATATGCGTACACATATACGCGTTCAGCGTTATATGATCCAACTGCTAAAGTATTACCATCACCTGAAATGCGGCAGCAGGTACCGTAACGATCTTTTTTATCATCGCTGGTAATTTTTGCTGGTGGTTCTATTTTTTGAACCGTATCTCCGTAGAAGACATATGCTGCGCCGTTTGGAAGGTTACTTATTGTTGTGTCGTCGTCACCTTTACTTTCATATGTTTTAAAAGTAATGCCAGGTGCGCCTACGACATAGCGACTTCCGTCATTGCATATGCCTACACTTCCACCTAGGTAGTCGTATTTTGATATTGTATGGTCCATTTAATTATCCTATTTGTTATAGCCCAGATTCAATAAACTTTAGTGATCGCTCATCAATCTTAGCATTAATAACTAACCATATGCTGTCTCGCTGGCTGTCTGCATTAAAGAGAGTATGCATCTTAGTTGTATTTATTATATACGAGCTACCACGATTCATATTTAATATTTTATCTTCTAAAATAAAATTAGAACACGGCACTTCGCAATTGATGATTGGAACAATGATTCTGAAACTATTTTGCTTTCCTTTAGTATGATCCCTGTGCGGAGGAAAGTAACCACCAGGTTTTAGTTTTAAAAAGTGTGTTCTTACAACGCTTCCAATTAAAGGCTTAAAATATTCTTGCAATTCTGGTGAAGCTTTATATAACTCTGTAGGAACATTAGCATCTGATTCTGTTAAATTAGTACCGTGTAATTCGTTGTATTGTTTTAAACTATCTAATGCTGGATTAGGTCCACATACACCGTCATAATTAAAGACACACAATCCTTCTCTAGGTATATGAGATTTACGAGTGTTATACTGAGACCAGCTATTTTCAAACAATTCTAAAGTCTCTAATATTTTACTCGTATCTATGTTGTGGCTTATACGATAAAAATCTCCGTACTGATATATGTCATAAGGTGTAATCATAGTAATTTTTTAACAACATCACACGATTCTTCAAAATTAGCAAAGAACGATAATCGCCATTCATCATTATTAACAACAGAATGCTTAACTTGTACGTCTGTAAGAATATCCTCTGCATAATCGTAACGGTCAATTACATTTTCATCTTCGTCATAGAATAGTATTTCTGCGCTTCCTTCGAGTAAGCAACCAATACGAGATTTAATTAAGCTGAGATCTTTGTGAATTACCATTTTATATTCAGGTGGCATATAAACAAATTGATACCCACGGCAGGGCGGAGTGCCGAATAAGTCTTTGCCGTCTTCCCAAGAGAAATACATCTCAAAGTATCCACGATCAATTACTTTATCGCCACCTTTGGTTTTATAAGGTTGAAGCTTCTCATCTTTATAATAATCAAATATAGAAAGAAGCTTTTCTTTATTAAAGTATTCACCTATTGTAATGTAAGGTTTCATCTATTTTCCTTTCATACTCAGAGTTAATGCTCCTGAATAGATCTATCATATCTATTTGAATCCAATTATCGACGAGTTTTCCATTATTGCTTGTATAGAAATCCATTACGAACATACGCGGTGTTCCGCCTTCTGGTTCAAATCCAAAGTACTCGCCTTTATGGGTAGCAATTAAACTTGGATGTCCCATTAAAGCAGCATAACTTCCATCACTAAATATAACCTTATTCTTTGAACCGTCTATAGTACGATCAGGTACAAACTTAAGGAATGGTCTTTGGTGATAATCCTCAAAGCCTTTAAGTGTTTTGCAATGGCCAATGGTATGTGGACCAACCCAGTTCATTTCTTCGCTATCCCACCAGTTTGCCATTCCCATGCTTTCAAGATTCTTCTTATCAAAGGATCTTAAACCTAAAATCATTCCCCACAGAATAGGCCATGAATCTTTTTTTGTATGTGGATACGAAGGCATGTGTACCAGCTTTGGTACATTAAATTGAAGAGGACAATGACCTAAACGACCGAGCATATCTGTTAAATCGCAGTTAATAAAATGGCCATGTACGTTTTCTTGTTCACCAATTTGAAATGTATATGTTTCTCCGTTTGGTTCTATATTACGCCATTTGCGAACAAAGGTTCCTTGTATATAATATAATGAAGCTTTACAGAATTTACCACTTACCATAGCATGGCTTTGAATATCCATTACTTGAGTTTCTTTTATGTTATCAAAGCAATTCCAAAAGTCTTGATATTCTGTATAATTATTAAATGGATAGCTATATGTTATCATAAGTAAGTACCTCGTAAGTGTAGGGATGTTGCAATTTATTTCTTAATCTATCCCAAGGGGCGTAACCAAATTTTTGCTTTTTAGTATATACACATTCTACACTGTGCAAATACCTTATTTCTGTAGGTGGCTTATTATCAAACAGATAACTAGACCATATTTCATTTGATATATCCCAATCATATGATCCTTTATCCCAACCACCAAACGGTCTTAAATTAAAATCAATAGAATATATATTACCAGAAGTATCTTTCATAAACTGCCAACCAAATAGTTTGTTTTGTATTTGTATTCTATTAGAGAGCTTCCAAATGCTTTCTTCGATAATCTCATAATCTGCATCAGTTATTTCATATGGTGTATAGGATCTCGCTGGACAATTATCGTCATAACGCATTACATGATTATTAAGCCAATACCATTTCTTAGAGTCAGCATAAAAGTGGCACGATACAATATAATCTATTTCTACATTATTCTGAAAAAAGCCAACAGCTTCTTCTCTTGCAACAACTTTAAATCCTGTGCCGCCACTTAAATCACTTTTACATATAACAGTGTCGCCATTGCTTGGTACAGCTGGAATATGCAGTTCTTTCCATATTATGTCTTGTTCTGCCTTTGAAGAAAAGAATCTTATATTATCTTCGTTTAAGAATGTATTGATTCCAAATCTTTCGCATATTTCTTTTTCTTTTTCTAGATAGTATGCTTGCTCTTTTAGATTAACTACGGCATCGGGTACCCAGTTGTCGAATATGCTTTCATCATCTAAACTGTATGATAAGTTATCCAACACATAAGCATTATTAGAATGAACTGCCATTTGAATAAAACGGCAATTGTGATCTTCTCGTACATAATCGTATATAGGTAAAAGTTTAAGCTTAGTTCCTAGAAAAAGAATATTCATATCAAATTAATCCATAATAATATTACTACAAATAGAGCAATCAATCCTTGAGTTGGCTTTTCGAATTTGCCTGGAGCTAAATACCAACCGTCTTCAGTACGATCTTTGTATTTTGCTTGCTGTCCTGGTACACTATATTTATGCCATCTTGCCAGATTAGATCTTGCTATAATTTCTGCAGGAATAATAGTAAGTAAAGATCCAATCACCGCGTACCAAGGCCAAGCTATATCTGTATATACCGCAGCGGCTGCTACACCAATAAATCCAATCAGTATTCCAATAAGTAGTTCTCGTTCTTTTACACGTTTTGAAAAGAAACCAAGATAAAAGGTTGCAAACTTAGCACCTACAAAATATGAACCAACAGCAGACAACGTTTCTAATATACTACCGGTGCTTCCAAGAAATTGCATTGCCACTAAAGCACTTATTATTGCCCAACCAAATGTTAATTTGCGTGCAAAGGATAAATCTTTATTAGGAAAGAAATCATTCATTGTTACGGTGGTTAAAGAATTTAGTGCTGATGATACTGAACTCATGCTTGCAGATAATACAGCAACTATCACTAATCCTAATAGACCTGCTATACCCATACCACTAACATATTCAAGTATTATTGTATTAGTGTTATCAAATACAGCTCCATCATAATACAAATAAAGCATTCCACCTATCATAAAAAACATTAAGTAAACGAAGAATGCAGCGTACCCTACGAACAAGTAAGCTTTCTTTGCATCACCGATACTCTTTGCAGCTAATACTCTTTGAACCATCATTTGGCCAGCGCCATATACAGTAATATGATAGAAAGTCATTGCGATCACACCAGCCCATATAGTTGAAGCAATCGTTGGATCTATACTCCAGTTTTGTTTAAGCTTACCTACCTCATCTAATGAAGTAAAAACATTTCCATCAATTAATGAAAAGAATACAAATAAAGCAACACCGATAAAAATAAATGATTGTAATACATCAGTCCATATTACTGCATTCATTCCACCAAGTATTGTATATAAACAAGCAATACTAATCATAACGAGTATAGCAATTTGTGGATTCATTCCCGTGGCATAACTCGCTGCAATACCAGTAGCTGTTAATATACTGCCGATTGCAATAGATGTTGCTACCATAAACAATAGACTCATAAAGAGCTTTGTTTTTTTACCGAATCTTTTTTCAAAGTAATCATATATACTCACTAATCCGCTTTTATAAAAGAACGGAATAAAGTAAGCTACACAAACAAAAAGTACGAGAGGATATTGAATGTGGATAGCCATTGCTGCCATTCCATCACCATATGCCCAAGCCGGTCCACCTAAAAAAGAAAGTGCACTAACATAAGTTGCTAATACACTTAATCCGATTGCCCACCAAGGAGCTGTTTTTGTTCCTATATAATAATCATTTTTAGTCTGTACACTTCTAGAGTAAAACAAACCTAAACCACAAATCATTAGTAAATAAGAACCTACCACAGCATAATCAATAATATTCATAATTAAATCCTAAACTTAAAGTTAATAAAGAAGTCATCGCCGTAAAAGGCCCAGGAATTATCTACTAATTTAAATATTCCAGTACTTATTTTAAATTTTGGATTTACTTTATATGTCACCCCGTATCCTACATATGTAAAGATATGACCGCCATCAAAATACTTCCACGTTGCACTGTGTAAATCGAGGTCCCACTTATCAGTTACTGTATAAACTGCCCCAGCACTCATAGAACCAAAAGTTTTATTTCCACCATCGCCACGATTAAACATTACTTCTGGCATCCACCAAATATAAGTTTTGTTTATTCTTTTATCCATATATCTACGGACACCTAAACGATAATGATTTTTGTGATTTAAAGTATCATGCCGATACCAATGTTGAGCACTAAAGCCTTTACCAATACCGTGACTTAATCTGTAATCATCCCACCCGTGTTCTCTATTGCGATAATCAAATTGCCAATCATCGGCAGTAACTCTAAATTCGCGTTCGTTGTTTGAAAAATCTTCTCGAGCAAATACTGTTGATGAACACAGTATAAACAATAAAATAATATAGTACTTCATAATCATTTCCTAGGTGGCTTAAAGTACGGCTATTTATAAATTAAGGCTAGATCCATATTTAATAGCGTCTTTTCTTTCACGCCAAGGATCGACCACAACTGAACCTTCGGGTAAATCATATTCTATATTAGCTTTACCAAATGTCGTTTGTCGTGAGTGTGCTAATAAGAAAACGGCAGGCTTTGTAACATCATCAAAAGTAGCATCACAAAACTGAGATACAAGTATTGATGGTGATCCATCTTCATAATCTAAGTCAGGCTTAAATGATTTACCTAATATAACAATGGGCAAGCTATGTTTCCTAGATAATTCTTTAAGGTACTTTGCCATATTCGCTGCCTGTTGTTCGCGAGCATGAATCATAGATCCAAATAAATCATAACCCAAATCAAGTTCTTCTGCTAACCATCTTAAAGCTATGTTATCTCGAGGATGGCAAGACCCACCGTCACCCATACCAGCTTTCATATACTTTGGAGACATAATACGATCTGTACTTTCAGCAAGTGCTTGAGTAACAACATCAACATTCATATTGCCTAACTTCATGGAAACATCTTGTATCATATTACACATGGTTATTTTCATGGTGATGAAAGTATTATAGAATATTTTAGTAGACTCAATCTCCTCGTATGTGCCTTTAATATATCGAGTACAATTTATTGGCATATTCATATACATAATTTGTAATGCATCAGCCCATTCAGAGTCGCCGCCAATCATAATCATTTCTGGGTTAGCCATATCAGCCTTCACAGTGCCCATAGCAATTAGGTATGGATTATATAGTAAATTTGTGCGGGTCACCAGAGGAGCTATTTCACGCCTCGTAGTGCCTGGGAGTACAGTTGAAATCAATACAAGACATTGATCTTTATTCATAAATTTGTTTGCTTCAGCTATAACATCTTTAACTATATCGTAATTAAAGTCTTTTGGTTCTAAATCTGAGCATATGTATTTACCGTCATACAATGGGTCATGTGGTGTAGGAACAGCTACGAAAACAAATTCACAATCCTTTACACATTCTTCTATGCTGTCGCCAACATCGGCACGTTTAACAACATGGCCTGACTCTTCAAAGAATTCGCTTGCAGGTGAACCAAGTTTTCCAATCCCAATAAACCCGATATTCATAGTGTATCCCAATCTTTAATTTTAAAAAACGTTTCTCTTACATCATTAATAAATGCGTCCGTCGTTGTTCTATTAAGAAACAAATTCTTGTTATATTCAATCTTTTCTTTTACACTTGGCGTATAAAATATCTTAGGTCCTTCTTTAATTAAACGTTCTACTTCATCAAATAAATCTTTGGTATAAGTTAAGAAAAAATGTTCCGAACCTCTAATTGAAGTGTTTTCAAAACTATAATCAATAATGTCGTCAAATATTTCATATCCATAGTGTGATTTTAATATTTGATTTTGTTTATATGATCCTAATATAATGAATGGCAATCCTGCTGCTATAGGTTTATATGTTTTCTCAGTATAAAAACAGTTGTTCCAGCTTGCTTGTGTTTCTGGTGCTAAGTATAAGTGAGAATCATATGCAACCTGCGGAATTCGTCTTTCTTGTCGTGTTACTGGCTGCACAAGATTTTTGTCGGTTTTATCATATCGCTCAAACAATCTTGTTTTAAATATATGATCTTCGTTATCCATAAAATATTCAACTGTTGGATTGTCGGAATAATGAGTTGATAAAACTTTATACTGACGCTCAAATCTAATTTTGTCATTTTCATTAGCACCCACAAAAGCAGAATATGCTGACTTTTTATCTAAACCTCTTCTAACTAATTCAGATAATAATATTACATTTTTAGATTTTTGAATTTCGCCCAAAAACATGCTAAAGAAATATTTGTTGTCTGCTGGATTTAAAGGCGGTGCGGTATTGAGTTGCCAGTGTTGATTATAAAATGTGTTATTAATTCTTACGTCGTACGGAAATAAATCAAACGGCACAACAAAATCTTCGTAATCTTCAACAGGCCATATCTCACCTTTCATATTGTACATATCAGTTAATTGCTTATGATTCGTGTTATTACAAAGAAGTTTAATGTTATTTTCTTTAATATAATCCCAATCATTTTTGTAAATATGACCGCTGCTTGGGTGTGCAAAGCTACTTAAATTATACTCTTCCCAAGAATGATCTATATAAACATCCATGCCCTGATCAACAGCATACGCAATATTATCGCGGTCATTTTTAATATTAAAATTATATATACTGCCTTCGGGGTTAAGAAACGAACTAGTAACAGGAACCATATAAACGTTTAAATCAGTTACGTTTGGTTTATCTTCTTTTAATATTTTAATTTTAAAAGTGAGTCGCAGTGGGTCATATGTATCTAACATAGTATTGTAAAACCGATAGTCATCAAGACGAATTCCACCCGATTTCCAAAATGTTATCATAGCACTAATCCAAAGTTTTTTGATATGAAATGAACTATGACAGAGTTTGCACTTTTGGTAGTTGATTCGTATTCATGTTTTGCTAATGCGTAATCTTTATGATCTGGATCAAAAGAACTAAAACTCCAGTAATGATTTTTATGATGCCACCATTTTGGCATATCATATATTGGTACATTATTCTTACAGACTTTATATGACATAATAGTTTCGTTATCATATCCGAATGAATCTCTAATTTTATCAGTATACATTGAATATTCTTTTACATCAGTCATTGTTTCGAGAACTTCATGTATATCCGAAAAATAATCTATTTTGTCCATAACATTCTTACTGGACATCATAACACCAGTATTGAAAACAACTAAATTACTAGTATCTAAATCTTCTTCAGTTAATAGAGCGTGCGCATTCCAAAATTTAGATTCAGGATTTCGGAAATCATGCCTATACCATTTTAGATACGTACTACTATTAAAGATAACACCCGCATCTTCTGGTGTTTCGTACATACAACAAAAAATGCTTTCGCATGGAACATAATCAAATACGTTAACGTTTCGTCTAAAATATACATCCATGTCGATATACATAACTAAATCATATTCATTTACTAATTTATCTAACAAGTATATCTTATATAAATTGATTACATCATATTCTGATAGTTGTGGATATTGCTTATAAAAGTTTTCATATTGTTCATCTCGACCGAATATTAAATATTCAGCGTTGATTGAATTAGCATATTCTTTATGGTTATTTACCAGTCGGTCTTTATATTCTGCTAATCTTTCTTTTGTGCGTTTACTTTTAGATACTTCATCATCTTTAAAGTCAGAAGGTTTATCTAAGTTTTTATCTGGAATATCAATGTATATAGAAAATATAGCTTGAGTTTTATCTTTAAAGAACGCATTAAATTTCTTATTTACAAAGTGATATATCTTTGCGTTAGGATCTATTTCATTTGGATTATGATCTACAATATAATGCCATTCTTTATCCATAATAACATATGGCACATTATATTCTTCCATGATATAAGAAAATACTGATTCATTGTTTGGATAATAATGTAATCTTAAATATACTGTATTTGATTCTTTAAGTTCATCAATCTTTTCAATGATGCTAGGGAGGCGTTCAATAAATTTAATTTGTTTAATATGTTCGCTTTTAGCAATCATGATACCGGTATTCATTACATGATTTTCTTTACCACCTAATAAATCTTTTGTAATGTGATACTTTAAAGTTGGATTTCTTAACCCAATCGTTTCAAATATTACTTCATTAACGTTTTTATTTTCAACCGCGTCGTCCTGGTCTTTAATATGAATACCAGCGTTTAAATCGTGTTCATCAAATACATTTTCGTCTGTATTAAAAAGAACATCCATATCAACATACATTACTTCGTCGTATTCTTCAGCTAGCTCAGCCATAAGATGATGCTTATATAGATTTACTTTTGTGAATTCCAATTCGCCTGCAACATCAAAATCTTTCATTGTATTATGGTACAGTTTAAATTCTACGCCAATAGAATTAGCGTATTCTTTTTTATTTGATACAAGTTTATCAAAGTATTCTTGGTGCATATGTTTTGCAGCATCTGCAATGCCCCATTTATCTGTACCAGAGTCAATATCATCAAATATGGTAAAGATAATTCGTTTCATAAACCAATCACCATATATCTGTCATAATTTTCCATTTTAAGAGTTTCGGAATGAAGCACCTTATACAAGCCTAATGATTCAACAAAGCTTTCTAAACTTGGGTGTGTGTTTATGTGGCTCTGTACACTGTCATAATTATTGCTTTGAAAACATATTAATGTATCTCGAGGTTTCATAGATATTATAAGAGATAAATCATCTTGTTCCATGTGCTCGCAACTTGTGTTTATAATAAGTTGGAATTTATCAGATTTTTCAAAGAAGTATTCGCCAGCATCATCATGCGTAAATTGAATGTTACCATCTATCCCGCGCGTCAATTGCTTACCAATAATACTTGCTTCTATATCGGAATCAATGTTGCGTATTTCTATTTTTTCTGATAAACGGCGACTAAGCATCAAGGAGGTTAATCCATACCATGAACCGAGGATTACGACATGCGTAAGATTGTCTTGATCAATATGCGGGAGTAAAGTATCTACTAACCATTCTTTGTTTTTAAGCTGGTTATCATTTACGGAGTTAATTATATCAAAGCTACGATATAGATCTGCGTCTGGATTCCATTGGGATTCTTTGTAAATTTCATCAATTGCTTTAAGAGCATTGCTATATAGTTTTTCTTTCAACGTCATATTCTATCCCATTATACATATCAATCGGTGCATCTTTAAATTCATTCGCAACACTGTTTACGATGCCATCCTCGTGAGTATTAAATTCTATGTTTTCGTGCACTAAGAATCTATCAATACCCGCATACTTTCTCATGAAGTAGTCTTTGTTAGACATGAAGTGATCCCAAATGTGAGTTTGTTCACCTGCAGTCCAAGTAATTATAGAACTATTTATGCGAACATCATAGGCATGTTTGGGTATATACATATCGGCTTTCCAATACGCGTTCAGTATGTTAAGACCACCCCACTTGATATAACTGGTTGGATCTTCTTTAATATCCATATCTAAATCAAAGTATAGACACTTACCTTTAACACCAGCAACGGTAAGAGCATCGCTAAACAAAGCAAGCTTATTCCACCAGAACTTTAGAGTTGGCTTAGTTAAAACTGGCATACAGGGAATACAAACGCCGGTTGGGTCATCTGTGTAACATAGATAATCTGCATCTGGATAATATTGCATTAATTTATGGTACAACTTATTCACGTGTTCTGCACTATACTTATCACCGTGCTTGACAAAAATAATATTCATTCTATAAGTTCTCTTTTTTGTATTAAAGCATTACCTACATTTTTAGAACAGTTTACAACACAAGTTCTTATAGGATCGTTTGCTATGCTATCAGTAAGCTTATTTGACCACCATTCACTATCTATTATATCTTTTAAAGGAGTGTGCAGTACATTGTACTTTAGTTTATTGTTTTCATATTCTTCATATAATACGCCTTCGCCTATAAAGCCATAGTTCTTTTTATGATAATTATTTTGGTGATAACAACAAGGTAGAACTTGGCCGTCATAGCTTACTATGATTTCATTTCTAGGTTTAGCCCAAGCGCATTCAATATTATGTTTCGGCTTAATTGCGGGAGCGGGAGCAACAGGTTTTGGTTCCACACTTTTTTGTACGTTCGATTGTACTTTTTCCACACTTTTTTGTACGTTCGATTGTACTTTTTCCACACTTTTTTGTACGTTCGATTGTACTTTTTCCACACTTTTTTGTACGTTAACTGGTATTACATTGTCTGTTGCTATAACTTTAGTACCGGCTTTTTCAAGTATAAAATCATTACCGTTTTCATCTGTGTGGTGTGTTGTGTTTTGGCCGGGGTTAAATCTGTCACTCGTTACAAATATGTGACCTTTAGATCCATGCGCTTCGCATAAAGATTTAATCTCATTTTTATAATCTTCGTTATGTTTAAACAAAATAGTTTGAGCAACGACTTTACATTCTGTTTGTGAAACAATATTCATATGATTAAGAACTTTATTTAATTCTGTAAATCTACGATAGTGTTGGTGCATCTCTTGATTAATACCATCGACGTCAAAGCGCAACGTTAATCTATTACCGCCAGATACTGCAAGGTCCCACCAAAATTCTTCACTACGCATACTTCCGTTAGTATCAAATGATACTCTAGCATTGCTATATCGAATAATATATTGAACAATTTTTAAAATATCTTTAACCATCATTGGGTCGCCCCACGTACCACAGAAATGAAATCTTTTAATATGACTCATAGTTGATGGAGAGAAGGCAGCTTTAAACTGATCAATTGTCCATTGCACTAATGGTAACCAATCTTCTTTGCCAAGACCGTTAGAATTTGTTCTATGACATTGCGGACAACCAGCGTTGCAATATGTTGATATATCCATAAAGATGCTAATGTCTTTTGAGTCCCAAGATGCTAACATTTACCGCATACCTTTTTACAAGCAAACGCTGGTCTAGATTTAAATGATTCTTCTAATTGGCTCGAAAACCATGCATCTTTTAAAATAGTTTCAAATTGAGTTTTACCTAACGTAAAATCGTCGTGTCTATCAATAAACTCTTTCATAAGTGGATTCACGTCATCTCCGTGTTTTCCGGAATCTGTTATATAACCATCTATAGGATGTGTGTCTCGCATACCGGCAGCCCATCCTAATGCGGTTGAAACATAACAACACGGTGTAATCATTCCATCGCTATTAATTTTTAAATTAAAGTTTTCAGCCGCTACGCATTGAATGTTTTGCGCAACAGCTTCGTGCCTATGATCTCGCACTCTGCGATCAAGTCTGCCTGAGTCTTGATGGCTTTGAATTTTAATGATTTGCTCTAATTGTTCAGGTTCACCTTGTTCATTATTAAATTTATATATTGGTCCGTCTTTAAAGTTATTACCTTCAACACTATCAAAATGTACAGCGCCTAAGTCTCTACACATATCTTGTATTTCTTTAAGGTAGTTTTCGTTATGTTTAAATAGGACGGTAAGCACTTCAATTTTAGCAGGTGTCATTGCTGCTGCTTCGAGGTTTTCTAATACTTTTTCAAGTTTAACACCACGACGATAAAACTCGTGCATCTCTTGATTAATACCATCGACATCAAATATTATTGATAATCTATTTTGCCCAACAGCGCCTAGGTCAAACCAAAAGTCAGCATCTCGCATACCACCGTTGGTATTAATTGAAACATATGCAAATGAATTCTTAATAATATGTTCTACTATTAAGTACAGGTCTTTACACATCCCAGGATCGCCATATGTACCTGAGAAATGAAATTGTTTGATTTTTTGAAGTTCTGACAAAGTAAACCACGACTTAAAGTCATCAATTGAAACTTGATTTAATTTCAACCACGACATCTTATTCAGGTTATTATCAGTATCTGTACGAGTACATTGAGGACACTTCGCGTTGCAATTTGTGGTAAGCTCTATATCTAACGTGAGCTTACCACGTTCATAATTATTAAACCACATTTATTTAATGGATTTTAAAATTACTAAACCATCAATAATTGTTTTTGCTTTGCGTAGAGATGATTTAACAGACTTAGCTGCAGTCTTAACAAAGTCTAACTCTAACGCCCAAAGTTTAAATTTAAACAGTTCATCTTTGTCTTCGTTTGCATCCCATATGAATTGGAAAATAGTATTCTTAGAACGTTGGACAGCATCGAATTCAATACTACCTATCGCGGCAATCTTTTCTTGACTCTGATCAAGAGCAGCCTTAGCATGTTCAAGCTTTTCGAGAGTTTCACTTTTTTCTTTTTTAAGTACAGTTGTACCAATCATTTCTTCAGCAATTGCTCGAGCTGCCGCGTTAACTTCTAAATTCCAGGCGTTAGATTGGACCCGCTTAGACTCTGCAGTTGCATCAATGATCTTTTCTACATCCCAACCGTCTGCCTCCAAAGCTTGAAAGTCAGCATTGTTTGGATCTACTTCAAGATGATAGATGGCATTTATACCATTATCATTATATCGTACTTTAATTAAAGAATACTCGGCATTCATGTACTCTGCACTAATAATTTTACCGCTAAATTCTGCCATTTTATATTCTCCTATTATGGTTGTTGATCTGCGCGTAGAAACACTGTAGTACTAGCTTGGATTGTTGATGTCGCGGTGTCTCTAAGTTCTAATGTACCAGAAATTGTGTTAGCGGGTATGGTCGTGGAACTGTCAGATACAGACCATGTTCTGGTAGTGCCACAGTTTAACCAAACACCATTACCAGCAGTAGTTACGGAACCGCTGTTTATATTTTGTGTATACGTAAATCTTACTTCGTAATCTGAACTAGCGCCTGATATCAACCAAGTTTGCGGCAATGAACCAGTATCACTAACATCGCCGATTGTACCAGACCCAGTAACAGTTCCTGCGCTGTCTACATTGAACTGCGCAGTACAAGAGCCGCTGAGCCCGGATGAGACCGCAGTACAGCTATATGGTCCTGATGGAAATTCAACGACTGCACTGCTAGGACCTTGGTGGATCTTAAACGCTTTTGTCGACTGGACTGTAGCAGTACCGGTAGGGAATTCCTGAGTACGATAGTCGTTTGTGTTAACATATCTTGTATTATAAGTTGAGCCAGCGGTTGTGATACCAGTGTCTGTATAAATTGTACCGCTCGTAACACCATCAGCGCCATCTATATTATACGATATTGTGTGTGCTGTAGATCCACCACCAAGATAGAATCGTAAAAACGGATTCAATAATGCAGCCCAAGTAGCTGGGGTATGTTGTCTAATTGATTCAGTACCAGCATCAAAATACAATGGTAAATCGTATAATAAAGGTGCTGCAGCTCCTTCCCAGAGATCAGATGCAGTTGACGGATAATCAACTTTAGCGATCCTATAGGTAGTAACAGTATTATTTTGTGTCGGTGTTTCTGGAATTGAAGATGCGGCGTACGCAGCAGGATTTGCTCGTTGGTTTAGTGCAGCAGTTCCTATAATTGTAGCATTGGCTGGCGCAGCTGAAGTAGTCATATAATATGTACCACTCTTTTGAAGCGTCTGACCACCGCCACCAAACGAATCTAGTACTGGTAATACGAATGTATCAACAAAATCTTGAACAGACATTGCTCTAAAGCCGGCATCTACCCAATCACCGTTAACAGGTCCTGCTGGACTATACAAATACAACGGATATTGTGTATTGTTAGTATCACCAGTAGGCAATGAAACAGAGTCATACACTACTCTAACGTTATTATAGTTATCTGTTACTTTGAAAACGTTTGGTGTTTCTGCTGCGGTGTCGTAGTTTGTTACATCTGTTGTGCCTGCACCCGCACTCCACCAAGTGTCTACGAATGGTTGATTAGCGAGAAGTGTCCCGTTTGTACCACCGATTTCTATTCTTGGATTAGGGTTTATTGCGAAAGCAAAACCAGCAAGGTCATTGATTGCGTCTACGCCAGTCGTAGCGAATGGGTATATTTGCTTAAATGGCTCGCCTGCTGGAGCAAGCATATATAATGGGGCTCTAACTGTCATAATTATTTCCTAGCTTTAAACCGCTGCGGTGACTGCAGCGCAGAAAAGTGTGCGGATTTCAGTACCAGCAGAATCATAAATTCTTAAGACATTAGCCTGATTTTTGATTGCGTCGTTGATAACTGTTTCTGATGCAACATCTGCATCTGTAAGGTTTGATAGTACGAGCGCATCGCTCACTATGTCTTGACCATTAATTCTAAGTGCCATCTTCGTCTCCTTTAATTGACTATTAGCTTTTATTTAACAACTTACGTTGTTATTTATATTTATAAATACTATCATTGAGAGTTTTTTTGTTATGACTTATTATTAATTAGGAGAAAGACATGGCTAAGATAACAATCGACGACGATGCAGTCGCTGGTATGGATGCAGACGGTGACGGTCATATCACTAAAGCAGAAATGGATATGCATCTAGAATTCAAGCGTAAAGCTTTAGAAGATCAAGATGCACAACGCGACGCAATGCGTAAAATGACTTGGTTCGCTCTTATGGGTATGTTACTATATCCGTTTGCAATCGTACTAACGTCCTTTCTAGGTTTGCCAGAAGCGGCTAACATTGTTGGTGATATTGCTCCAACATACTTTGTTGCCATTGCAGCATTAGTTGCAGCATTCTTTGGTGCTGACGCTATCAAGAAGAAAGACTAAGTAATAGAGGGTGGTTCTAAGTGAGCCACCCTATGTTCATTTAGTAAACTGCGTAAATAAAGTCTTCTGCTATTAGAACTACCTTTTCGCCGTTAAGCATAACCGGCATAGCTTTACTCCATTCCAAAGCAACTTTATCTTCTGTCTTTACCCCGTAGACATCTGGCCCTACTGCCAAAACAAATCCAGGCTTCGAACTTTTCACATCTACTGCAGTTTGCAAGATAATGCCACCCGGTGTTGTTTTAGTATTTTCTTCGCCAGCATCTGCCACTAGCACATAATTTTTAGTTGGTTTCATATGTCTCCATTATTTAGGTTGCTTCTGTATCCATGCTGACTTCAACCTCAGCACGTAAATTTAAATCGCCTTCTTCAAGATCGGTCATGAATAATCGTACATCTTCTTGGAGATCAAGATCTACAAAGACGTGATTAGTAACGTTTTCATTACGTGCAGTAGAAAAATACGTTACAGTATACTGAGATTCATCTGATGCGTTAGCACCTATAAACTCTGCAGTGAGTATAGTCTGAGGATAGCCACCCTCAACCATAAGCGTGTTGATTTGTGCTAGTGTTAAAGCTGTTAAATCCATCGTTTTATCCTTATGTTATTTCTAAAAAGAAAAGTCTAGCTGTGTAAAGCATTCTATAGCTAAACCGCATTCTTTTTTAAATGCTTCTTTTTCCCAAGGGAGGTCTGTGTAATCTACGTTATCGCCAATAACTTTAGTTTTCCACATAACTTTTCCGTCAGCTTCAAACTGTCTAAGCTCGTGCCGATAGTATTGTTTGACATGAACCATCTCGTGACAAATAGTACTTATGAGATCAAATAAGCTCATGCCTTTATTTATCTCAAGTTCAAAAGTTTTATGATTGTCTGTATTGAGGCAGTACCCCATAGCGCTTTCAAGCTTCTTAATGCGCACTTCAATACTAAGGGTTCTTACGCGGGGCAATAATTTCTTAACACACCAATATACTACAGCTTCTGTTATTTCACGCTCTTTAGCTTTTCCACCATATACTTCAATATCATTCATAAGTTAACCTCTCATAACTATATAGCTATTGTAATACAGTAAACGCTTAATGTCAACAGTTATTTTCGCACTGTGAAACTTTCGCCACAGCCACATTCAGCATCCACGTTAGGGTTCTTAAATATAAAGCCTTCTTGTAGTCCTTCGTTAACATAGTCAAGCATAGTTCCATCTAAATAAATGTTACTTTTCTTATCAACTACTACATCGACGGATCCGCATTTAAAGTGTAGGTCTTCAGGTTCTATCTTATCAACAAATTCTATGATGTATGCCATACCTGAACATCCCGTAGTGCGAACACCAAGACGAATACCTAAACCTTTCTTTCGAGCTTCAAGGTGCCTAGCAACATGTCGCTCAGCTCCTGCGGTCATTGTTATTGCCATTAACTTCTCTTATTAGTGGGTATAGTTTTATTTATTAACTATAGGATCAAACATTGCATCTTCATACATGTCCCAGAACGCCCAGTCGTATAATACCGCGTACTCGTCGTCAGTTACTATTCTACCGTAAAATATATCGGTCATAAAAATGGTTTCCCACTGCCGTGTTGAAATATCCCACACTGCTATAGAACCTTTAGGATCATGCCAATACGGACTAATAACTGAAAACTTATCCATGCGAGTGTAATTGCGCTTTGTGCCAGACACCAATCCTATCTCAACTACACACGTATTTAATGATTCGATGAGCTTGGCTCTAAACACATCTGGTTGTTCCATCGGTGAATCCCAAACTTCCATAACTAAGTACTCAATTGTTTAATATAGTGTATTATAACATGATTTGAGAGCAAAGTACACTAAATTTGAGCCTTTCTTATACCGTTTTGATATAAGAAAGGCTCTGATATAACCTATTTTAGCTTGTATTTAGTGCGAACGTGTAGGCATTGGATGTTATAACCACCGGCATAGAAGGTTTCAAAGCTGAAGTTCTTATCTTCGTTTATCTTCCAAGAACCTTCCATGAAACCGTCTTTGCCGCTACGAACGTATAGCTTCTCTACCGAATCAACATCAAAGTTGATTTTCTTAGCAACAGCTACTTCGATCTTCAACAACTTGTGCTCTGCATCCTTTTCAGCACGAACTTTCCAATCATCCTTGCCATAATAAGCAATTAACTGCTGATCACCTTTATTAACACGACGATCATATACTGCATAGCGTGCTTGAGAGCGTGAAGCCCATTTGCTATACTGCTTATACTCAGAGTAAAGCTTATCAATCTCAGCTTCTGTCTCTGGAGACTTCATCCATTCACGAGTTTTTAATAGATACTCTACACGGTCTTCAACCCACTTTTTCATCATCGGGCGTACAGTTTCTTTGATCTCTTCTGCTATGAGTTTGATTGCTGTGTTTGACATGATAACATCCTTAGCTTGATTTGATATAACTATTATATCAAGAACAAGTTATGCTGTCAACAGTTAATTCACTTTAATTACAAGTTATTTCAGTTTATTTCTTCTCGTTAGCTTCTGCAAGCACCATTTTGTCATAATCTGCACGATCTACCACACCTTCTGCTAGGAGACGTGTTCTATTGATTTCGTGCTGGGCTTCAGTATCACCCTTAGATCCACCAAAGTATGGTACACAATGTCCTTCAGAAGTCATGATCTCAGTAATCAATCGACCATCCGCAGCTCTAAAATCGCCAAGAATACGGCCAAATTTACCCTTCATGTCTTCGCCTGACTTATCTTCAGTAGTAAGAAGTTTTGCCCCGTTAGCTAACAGTTCGCCTAAACGACGTCCAGCAGCTTTACCAAACAATTTTTCAACTCTATCTGATGTGCGAGATTCAGGTGTATCAATACCCATAATACGCACACGCTCGTCAGTCAACGTTACACCAAAACCAAGATCAATATCTACGTCTACAGTATCACCGTCAACCACTTTTATTACTTTAATGTCATATTCATTAGTGTTCATTGTGTTATTACCTTTTATTTTTGTTAATTTGTCACAAATTCATATCAATAACATTATTTATTAGTATAGGTATCTGATTTTTATAAATATGAACATAATATGAAGAACTTGGAGTAGAAGATAATGAAAACACTAATAGCCCTTCTTGGCCTCGTGGTGATGATGGCTGCGTCACCAAGTTTTGCCCAGGAAGCTGATTGTCCCGAAGGTTATATCTGTACTAAATCTGGTACAGATAGTAATATCACATCTAGCGGCGAGATGACTACAAATATTAATCAGCCACCGCCTTCAGCGATTTCACCACAGTTTAGTACAGGTTCAAATAGTGACCTATGTACTATCGGCGTATCAGGCGCTGTCCAAACACAAATCCTCGGTATTTCGGCCGGTGGTACATTTACTGAAGAAAACTGTCAGCGGCTTAAGAACGCTAAAGTAATGTATGATATGGGTATGAAAGTTGCCGCGGTGTCTGTGATGTGTCAAGATCCAAAAGTGTTTGATGCTATGATGAATGCGGGTACTCCTTGTCCATATGATGGGCAGATTGGCGAAGCCGCAAAGCTAGGCTGGGAAACTCACGTAGAAGAAACAGAAAAAGAACTTAAAGGGATGGGTCCTATAAATGTCGAAAAAGCTGCTCCTGCTATTGGCGCTGGTCTTTTGGCCTTGTTACTCTTACTCTGAGAGTATAGCGCCATATTACGGTTACACTGGAAACGCTGCTGCTGACCAAGCATATCGGTGGGCAATGGATGCTATTCTACCAGATCCTCCAGGACTGGATGTAGAAAATGTTATATACAGTTACAAGATAGAAAAAGAAACTGGCGATTTAGTTACGGTTTACGTTTATAATGAAAACGCAGTGGGCGATGGTTACATATTCAGAGAACGAGATGATTGGCTACCTGGATCTTTATCTGGAACACAAATCAATAAAGTAGTTCCACTGGGAAGAGTACATAGAGATTTATTTGGTGATGGCGGCATAGACGTAGAAGGACCAGGATCAGTTTATGATGCTAGTGTGGTTTATACGTATCGCGTAGATCCATGTTACGATCCACAGTTTGATTCTAACTGTCCCAATTACGCAACCCCAGTTGTCACGCCACCGGTAATTGATTATGAAATATACGATGCAGTGGCTGCAGGCGATTCAAATCAGGCAGAATACGAACTTGAAGAAGATGACCGTGACGAAGATGAGTTGACGAAAGAAGAAAAAGAAGAACAAGAAAAAGAAGAAAAAGAAGACAGAGCGAACAGATTAGAAAAGGCGTTGTTCGAAGCAGGAAGGGCAGAATTATTTGCTCTTGCTTTAACGGCGTCACAGCTAACAGCTGCTGCTCAAATTAACCTGAATACTTACACTAGTAAGCAAATTCAGGGTGGTGTTTATAATGATAACGTTGTCCTGAAAGATAGGCAATTACCTGATGCAAAGAATGGTTTACGTAATGGTTTCGCACAACAATTGCTACATCAAGAAATGGTGGATATGCAATACGATATGAGTAACTAAATTTAAACAACAAGGAATAATCTAATGAATAAAACGTTAAAAAGCCTAAGCTTTGCCAGTTTAGTAGGACTAACATCTTTATCAAGCATAACTGCTGCTGGCGCAAACGAAGCACCAATCAATGGTGTAGTGCAATCACGTTGCATTATCCAAACAGATTCGGCGGGTACCTTTGGTAACCCTAATGCTTACACTCTAACTACTGCATCAGCTGATGGTGGCGAAGAAGCAGTTATCCGTGTTGACGTATCTCTAGCTGACGCATACTATGTTGCTATTACAGCACCACAGGATTTCAGCTCAAGCCCAGCGTTGCCTGATCAAGTAACCTTTGATGGTGATACTACTGTTAAGACAGTTTCAGATGCTACAGGTATGGGTTCTTACGAAACAAGCAAAACAGAACTAGGCATGACTGATCGTTATGACTTAACCGCAACTGGTTCAACATGGTTCGCAACTTCTTCTATTGCAACTATGGGTGGCAGCAAATCATTCCCAGGTGGAAACTATACTGCTATGGTTTTTGCTGAGTGTATAGCACAATAAGGAATTTATGATTATGCTACGTTATGTTTTTATGGTCGTGACTATATTATTTGCTACCAGCGCAAAAGCTCATGAGATGGTTCCAACATATCCAAAACTGGAACCATCATTCATGCAAGGCCTTTCTAAGGCAACTATGACTATGTTCAATAAAAGAGCAGAAGTGGATTATTATGAAATCGGAGTGTTTACTGCTGAATGGGAACCTATTCCATTTGTTTCTAATTATAAAGTTTTTAAAATTCCGTATTTAAGCACGGTAACGTTTGATATCTTTATAAGAGACGAAGACAAAAACATAGTTGAATTCATATGTTCTAAATCTAAATTACGCAAAGCCGATGTAACTCGTACTGTAGTTAGTTCGCGCATTTGCTCTAGAGTGAAAAGGCTTGAGCTACGATGAAGAAGTATATTATATTATTAATGCTGTTTCCTATCACTGCTATCGCAGAGACGAGTGGCATTGGATTGACTTTACCTGGAGCATCTACATCATATGGACAAGACAGTATTCGTGCTGGTGATTTAGATTGTAAGAATTCTATCGGCGGTGCTACAAATTTAGAGTTTGGCATAACAGGTATTATTGATAACTATGAAAGCCCGTTTGGTGGTGGAAGTAATAACGGATTTGACTCCAGCAAAGATATTGGTGTTTATGCTAGGATTACTATACCACTCGATAAACCAAAAGAAAGAATTAATTGTAATAGTTTATATCAATTAGAATTAAGAAAAAAGCGCCTAGAGGTTCTTAAGCTACAGCAAGAACTTGAACAGCTTCGACGTCTCAATGATGGGCTAAAAGCTAGCGGCGATAACGGATTTGAAAACTAAAGGTACAAAAATGGCAGATTTAGGCGAAGGTATTGATAACTTCGAGGCAGAAGTAGAAAATCTTAAGAACACTAAAATGAAATTGTTTGGTATTACTATGACGCCAACAACTATTGGTATGCTGTTTGCTCTATTAAGTTCTATCGTTGGTGGACTGTATGCATCATTCCAAATCTATGATGATTATATGGGCATGAAAGAAATTGTTCAGAATATTGATGTTGAAGTAATTGAGACACGCAATCAGCAAATCGAAACATCACTTGAGAATGTTAATAAAGAATTAAGTATTCAGCTTGTAGCTATTCAAAAGCAACTCGACGACGCTGAAAAACGTAGTAGAGAAAGCAAGGTCGATACTAGAGATCAGATGAATAGTTTAGATACACAGGTCAGAAGAGTTGAGAAGCTTGTCCGTGATACAGAAGCAGAGGTGAGACAGGTCATCCAGAATGCTGAAGAGCGTTTTGATAATAAGCGCGATGCTTTACAGAATCAGTATGACACTAAAGCATCAGATCTACGAGAATCCAGTGGTCAACGTATGAGTGATTTGGAAGCAAAGGTCGAACGTTCTTTGGCCGAATTGGAAACTGCATTGACCAGCAAACTACAGAGGTCGTTAGATAACCCGTTGGCTAACTGATGGCATGTTCTCCAGAATTACGCAAAGAAGCTAATTGGCTTAATTGGATAGTTAAAGGTAAACTTATCGATCCGAGCTGGAGTGATGAGGATGTTGAAAAGGTTTATCATTCATATTTTAAACGTGTGTGGAACAATAACGAATTGTATACTCATGAAGACGGTTTTGAAGAAGCTTGGAAAAATAGAAAAGTTAGCAAATGACTGATGTAAATGAACGAGTTAAAAGTAGATATATAATAGCTATAATCATGTTACTAGTTTTGTTCTATGCCCAATTAATTTCTGGTTGGGGTGAACGGATTGAATATTTACAAAGTGTATCACAAGAGGAAAAATAATGTTTAGACTAGATTTTAAAATGGCTGTAATATCGCAGATGGCGTATCTGAGCCCCAAGGAAGCAAAAGCTAAGATCAAAGCGTATGGTATTACAGGGCATAAATTCTTTGAATTTGAAGGAGCCCAAGCGCATTGTTTTTGGAATAAAGAAGAATATGTAATAGCATTCCGCGGAACAGAACCTAGTGAGTTATCAGATCTTCTTGCAGACTTAAACGCTATACCCCGTGGAGCAATGACTCACGGTTTAGTTCATTCTGGCTTCAGAGGAGAGTGCGATAAGCTATATGAAGATATAGTTAAACACCACGGCAAAGGTCATAAGTTGAAAAAGCTATATATCACTGGACATTCGCTAGGTGCTGCAATGGCTACAATAGCTTGTTCTCGTATGGAAGAATTCACTACGGTAGAACAGTTAACTACGTTTGGTTCTCCAAGGGTTGGCACGCGCAAGTTTGTTAAAGCTCTTGAAACTACACATTATCGATATGTTAATAATAACGATATTGTTACTAAAGTTCCATTGTGGATTATGGGTTATAAACATCACGGTCATCAACAGTATATTAACTTCTATGGTAATGTACGTAAGCTAACGACTTGGCAAGCAATTAAAGACAAGTGGCGTGGATATAGATCAGGCTTACTTGACGGAGCATTAGATCATGGTATGGATAACTACGTAAAATTATTAACTCCGAAAGGTAAAGACGATGCAGACACTTAACGCGCTATTTGCAGATCCATTATGGATCTATACTGCCATTGCCGGTGCGCTTATTGGTGCTGCATTCTTGGCTTGGTTTAAAGGAACACGCGCCGGACTTTGGTGTTATTCTATATTTGATAGAACACTAGATTTTTTAGTAGATCGTTGGGGATGGACTTGGTTACAAGAACCCGAAGATGCTTGGAGAAAGAAGTATCCAAAGATCACTAAGAAAGTTGATGATCTGGAGCTTAGATTAAAAGTTCTTGAATCAAATAAAGGCAATAAAATTATTAGACAAAAGAAGGAAAAGAAATGAGCTGGTTATTAAGAAGACTTACTGAAAGAACCACATACGATGGCGCAGTACTTATTGGCTGTGGTATTGTTATGATTATCGCACCACTTAATCTTGTTGCTTACGGCATGATTGCATATGGCGCTTGGACTTTAATAGAATCTGAATAAAAGAAAGCCCGCTTAAGATAATTCCTAAGCGGGCTTTTTAAAGGTTTATACTTTCTTACGTGCAGGCTTTGTAAAACCATCTCTAGGATGCGCGTTAGCTGCCATGCTAGAACGATAACCTCTGTACATTGTTTTTAAACGTTCTTGGTCAATGCCACGCGCATACTCAATAGCGCGTTTAACAGCTTGCAATTCTTTGTCACGAGTTTCTGACTGTGACTGTTGCAACTTATCAATAACAATTTTATATAACTTATATAGTTCGCCCATGCCTAATTTGTTAACCATAGTTTTTGCTTCTAATGCATAATTGCGATCATCTAAATGTACTGCCTTGCGTCTATCGTATTTCATAGTATTATCTTCTTAGATTAGTGATTATCGTGTAATTCGTATTCTTCGTTAGTCCATTCATCAACCCAATATTCATCTACGGACAAACCGTTGATCTTAGATTCTTTCTTCTTGTCCTTGTGTGTTGCAGGACGATTAAACTTTTCCATATTCTTGGCAACATAGTTCTGTTGTTTGCTTTTACCTTGTTTCATAATACTTCCGCTTTAAAAGAACCATCTGTAAATTCCTAACGCATCTACAAAAAGAAAAAACCCGTTTTGAGTTGCCATTGCCCAATCTTTATGTTTATAAAAGTAAAAACTTAATAAAACATGTCCAACTAGAAAAAATAAAAACCCAAAACGGGATATCTCAATATTGAGAGATAGTAAGGTGCCTGCTGAAAGAAATAGTGCAGTAGCAAACCATTTCATAATATGTACTCATGCTAATAAATGGAGCGGGTAGTCAGAATCGAACTGACATCAAAAGGTTGGAAACCTCCCGTAATAACCATTATACGATACCCGCATAAAACTCTAAATCTGTGTAACTGGTATGGTTCTAGCAGTTGGGCTAGTCTTATTATAATATGGATTAACTACCACATCATCCTCACCAACAACTGATGTAACCTCAGGAATATATTCCATCATCATTGTTTCAATACCATGCTTAAGTGTCATTGTAGCACCAGCACATCCAGCGCATGCTCCACTCATTTGCAGTGTCAGTTCACCGTCTGCATAGCTAAGATAATTAACTTCACCACCGTGGCTTGCAACTGCTGGAGCAACGAGTCTTTTTAACAACTCTTTGATTTCTACAATTATTTCTGAATCTGTCTTGTTGCTCATTATGTATCCTTTTAGTAATTAAGGGCAGAGCTTCGTGGCTGTACACTAGTCCAATAATTCACTAAGTGCCGCATCATCATCGGCATTGGCTTTCCTATCGTACTGCTCCAAATCCTTGCCAGCGATCAACCTGGCTCATCATGTAAACATTCATGAATATCTGCAAACTTAATCGCAGCGGAGTGTCTTATATCTATAATAACAAAAGTTTTAGTATCTGTCAACAGTTATTTATTCTTTATTTTCTGGTACTTTGTATCCTGTTGGATACATTTCTGCGCGTGTTTGTCCACGGCTAAAGAAATATGGATCAATGTTTAGCTGTTGTGCTTGGTAATCTGCATCTTCTTTAGTTTTACATGTAGTTACCGTGTAACCGTCTTTTAATTTAAGAGAACCACCGATTCTAACTTTCCAGCGAACTTCACCTCTATAATTCCGTGTTTCAAGGACTGTATAGTCATTACGAATTTTTGGCATTGTGTTCTTTCTTTGTTTCTATGATTCATTATAATCTGTTTACTGTAATATGTCAACAATTAATATGGTGTCGATTCGGGGAATTGAACCCCGCCACTACTGCGCCACTGACGCCTAGGGTAGCTGTTGTAGCTAGCAAACCTGCATCGACAAAACTCTCGCACTTTCTAAATTATATTGGTCTAAACACATATCTTCCATCGTTTTAGTAAGTGTTGCGTAATCGCTTAACGTATCTACTACACTTGAAATAGCATCACCATCACGTCTGTTACATATATTTATTTCGATTTTCTTACCAGTAACTTTTTCCATATTGCTCAGAACTTCTAGAACACTCCAACCTTGGTTACTACCTAAGCATTCATACGGAGTATTCTTAGGACCTTCGTGTACAGCTTTTACAATTGCATTAGCAATATCAACGACATGAATGTAATCACGTATACAAGTACCATCACGAGTATCATAATCAGAGCCAAATACATCAACCTTGGGATGTTCGTCAAGACAAGCCAAAGCAGCAACACGAATAAGATGACTTGGGACGCCGAGTTGCCTATTAATACCGTCAGAACCAGAAACATTAAAGAAACGAAAAATAGTGTACCCATCAGCCTTTTCCTTAATAACGTCTTCAGCAGCAACTTTGCTTCTAGCGTATGGAGATTTCATTTCCCAAGCGCTTGAAGTACTAGCAAAGATAAAATGCGGTGACTTAACTTTATCGAGCATATTAGAAGTGCCCATAATATTTACACGATAGTATTCTGCTGGCTCTAATAAGCTTGGGCCAACTGTGTTACGTCCTGCTAAGTGTACTACAGCATCAAACTCTCCATTAGCATACGGATCAGTTACATCACGCGTATCAAAATAGTCAACGTACTTAGAGATGTCATTCATATCATCGTGGATGCAAGTATCCCATCCTGTAACAGCATGTCCTTGTTCTTTTAAAAGCTTGCAGACGTGACTACCAATATATCCTGCTGCGCCTGTTACTAATACATCCAAAATAAGATCTCCTGACTTATAAATAAAGCACGTTATGAAAACAACAATTATCATATCAGCAGTATTATTACTTGCTGCTTGCGGTGCTAAGGAACAAACCTTTACACCTCGCCTACTTGTTTCTCAAACCCTTACACACAAAGCTTACTATTATTACGGCCTTAATGAAATCAAAGATCGTAACCTTCTTAAAAATATTCTGGGCGTTGATCCAGTCGTTACACAGTGGTGTGCTGCGTTCGTAAATATGATTCTATTAGAAAATAATCTTCCAACATCAGAATCAGTTAGTAGATATTATTTAACTGCTCGTAGTTTCTTAACATATGGTCAAGAAGTAACAGAGCCTCGACAGGGCGATATTATTGTTTTCCCAAGGGGGAATCAAGGGTGGCAAGGTCACGTTGGTTTCTACGTAAGCTCTACAACAATAAATGGTGCAGAGTATTATAATATAATTGGTGGAAACCAAAATGACTCTGTAACAATAACACCGCACCTGTCGAGTTCAGCACTAACCATCAGACGAACTGATGAAGCAGTTTTAGGTCCTGCTCAGGACATTCTGGGCACCATCCGTTCAGTTATTTTACAAGAGGAACAGAACTCTTGACCTTGGTACTCCCCACAGGACTCGAACCTGTAACCTAAACGTTATGAGCGTTCAGCTCTAACCAATTGAGCTAGAGGAATAATTTGGTACTCGCGACCGGACTCGAACCGGTAAGCCTTGCGGCGAGACATTTTAAGTGTCTTGTGTATACCATTCCACCACGCGAGCGAACCTATTGTTTACAGAATAATTCCTGATGTTGCGGTCTGCCAAGCTTTAGCAACTTCTTCATCGGTTTCAGTCATAAAGATTGGAGCCAGGATAGTTACTTCATCAGGATCTACTTTACCTGTTGCAGCAATACCACGGGCAAATCCCATATTCTCACCTTCAAATGTAATTAAGCGTGGTCGATACAGTACAATCCCTGTTGCATCAATTTTCTCTAGTCGACCAACAAATTCACCTGTTGCGGTCATTACTGTTACAACGTCGTTCATAATTTTTCCTTAATAGTAATTGGTGTCCCCTGTAGGATTCGAACCTACGGCCACCTCCTTAGAAGGGAGGTGCTCTATCCAGCTGAGCTAAGGAGACGTAAACCTGTTTATAAATCTATATTAACATACTTTATAAGTATTGTCAATAAGTAATTTAGTATGTGTTGATAATTTTCTGCATAATCATTTGTGGCATATAGGAAATACCCATCCACAATGGCCAGAAAACTAAATTCATAAAAATAATATCTAACATATTGTTTCCTCCGATAATGCTATTCTAATCTATATTCTTAAGAATGTCAACGTATTTTTTAACCATATCGAAACTATTTTGATCTGCTTCAATCTCGTACCAACGTTCTCTATAGACTGGCTTATGTTCTTGGCACAAATTCTTACTTAGATTCTGTGTCATAAACTGCTTAACGTGAATCATCTCATGTGCAATAGTGTTATATATCTCAGTGATATTTCTATCTTGCTTAGACACCATAATCAGATAATCTTCTTTAGCATCTACTTCATAGCAAAGACCAAGAGCACCATCTTTAAATGGTTCGTCCCATCCTTCTACAGTGATTAAATCAGGATATACTCCAAGATCATCACAGCAGAAATTAATGAAATTAGTCGTGAGACTTGTGTCTAGCTCAGTAATTTCAATTTTCATTTCTTTCCAACTTCGTTTTCAATCCACGCGTCCATGCAGTAGTCGTCAGTGTATCGCGCAAAGGCTAAATTAACAATTGGCTTAATGTGCCACTTGCCATCTCTCCAGCGCTGATGCTGTACATAGGCTAATATGAAAATACATTCTTCAAAGTTATACATTAAACAACACCTAGTAGGTTTAGCACTACAAGAATAGCTATAGCTGCACAAATAACAATAAACAAGTTTCTGACTGCTTTAAAAAGGTTATCAAGGAAAAAACAAATGAATCGAACTAACGGATCACCAATGAATGGAATAACACCAATAATTCTCATAAGTACTTTAAACGTTCCACCGACTAATTTACCAAACATAATATATATCCTTTACGCAAAAATAAGTACAGCTGCAAAAAGCAGTGCTACCATAATAATACCCTGAAACAGTATAGCTGCGAACTGCTTAGGAAGAGACTCCTTAACCTTAACACCGCATCCAACAGTATCACACACCCAAACTTTTTTCGTTCGCTTGTACTGGCGTTTTGAATTGCCGGAGATCCAGTTGTTCACTTGTTTAGAAGCGTTCTTCCCACCAAGTAATGATCCTGCAATTGCTCGTTTTGATAAACCAGCTTCTGAAGAACCGCTATTATATTCAACTGATACTTGCTTCATGTTTGGTTGAATAGATTTCCAACCGCATTGTGTACAAGTTCTATTTGCATAAGTAGCCATAATATTGCCTTTGTTCTGATTACTTTTCTATTATATTCTTTAGTTAAACATTTGTCAACAGTTATTATGAATTAATTTCATTTAAATCTGTTTCAAATTGTGACTTAGGAGTTTCTTTCTTCCAGAATTTTAATTGCTTTTCAGCTTCTTTAATATCCTTGGCTAGTTCCTTTACCATCTCGTCTGTAAGACTCATAATGTTAATACGAAGTAGACGATCAGCATCATCATCGATAAGCTCAATATTAGCAGCTGACATCTGAACAATAACATCTTTCTTCTTCTTATTCTTAAAGATGATCTTATCATCAAGAACAGCTTGGATGAATTGCATTTTAACATTCAACCAACGTGCTGATGCAAGAGCTTCTGCTTGGCGAAGATCAACACGCGCTTGTAGTATACCAAGACGATAATCACAAAAGTCTTTAATCAACTCACGTTCATCTTTGTATTCACGAAGCTTGCCATCGAAGTCAATCACTGTAAGGTTTTCGCTAAGCGGCTTGCTTAGTTTAAACTTTGAGATAATCTTAGCGTCATTCCAACTGGCTGATGAGTTTTGTTTAAGCTTAACTTCAAACGAGAAGCCAGACTTATCACAAAGATCATCATATCCTACAATGTCACCTTCTTCTTCCAATTTGTCAAGGATCTTAATATAAGACTCACGATCAAATCCGTATGGTACTTCAGTAATTTCCATTACTGTTTTTGATTTCTTTTCAAACTTACCAAACACGTTAAAGCGTTCTTCAACAGAGTTATAAACAGTCTTACCTTTGAACTCAGGGAAGGACACTGGGAGCTTCTTAGCAATAGTACCGCTCGACAAGTACTCACGAACTGCACCAGAGAGTGACTTTAAGCTTCGTGGAAGGATGTTTGTAGCAAAGCCTGTGGCAATACCCTTTGTACCATTGGCTAACACTAGTGGTATTACTGGTACATAGAACGATGGTGGTTCGTGTTCTGGATCATCATGCGTAGGTGCAAGATCAATATCGCGAATATACTTTTCAAAGTTTCCACTTAGACGTGTATATACATAACGGGCTGCACCAGCTTCTTGAATTAGTCGAGTACCAAAGGAACCTCTACCTTCGACTAAACAGATGTTGTTGTTCCACGTTGCCGCCATCAATTGTCCTGCACCTGCCGCAGACGCCTCACCGTGGTTATATCCATAGTCAGAAATAATACCAGCAACCGCGGATACTTTCTTGAAGTCTCGCTTAGAGTTGATAATAGACGAGTAAAGGTAGAATCGTTGAACAGGCTTTAGTCCGTCAATCATATTAGGAATCGCTCTTGATTCCACAGTATACATTGCAAAAGACTTCCACTCGTTAGACGCTACTTTACTAATTGGATAATCGCCAAGTGACGGCTTACTTACTTCTTCAGATATGAACTGATCTAAACTCATAATGATTCCGGTTCCTTATTTAATATATTACTATACTACACTAGTTATTGTGGACTGTCAACAGTTGTTTTGATTTTAACTAAAATATTTTTCTAGCATATCAAGAATGTCTTGGTATTTTGCCATCTCTAGAATTTCAGATTCCATTGCTTCAAATACATCAGCGTGTTCACCAATGCCCGCAGGATTATTAAGATACACTTCTACATTCATTTTATGTTTTGCGATGTGGCCACGAGCGTGCTCTATATGAGCCTGTACCATAAGTTCTTGTAATACGTTGTTCCGGTCGTCAGTCATTTTTCTACCTCTATCTTTTTTTCTTTTGCAACACGTTCTTTTTTAGTTAGTTGCTGCCCCCAAGTATTATTGCTGATTCCAAGGTCACTTGCCATAGCTTTAGTTTTACCTTTGGTAACCTCACCGCCATTGGCAAGAAATTCAGCCTTCATTCGTTCTAATTCTTCGTCTTCTACTTTTGGGTTGTGAGTTCCCATTTTAACATCCTTGTTATTGTTATATCTATGCCATCATATAATCTTTACGCAATTGAGAATTCTTACCAAACATCATTTCGAATGTCTTAGCATCATCAACAGTTACAGTGTCATACACAGGTTCGTTAATGATTGTGCTATATTCTTCTTCTTGTAATGAGCCCAAGCCTTTAATATAACGATGCTTCCAACCAGTTTGCTTAACTTTGAACTCTGCAGCTTCCTCATATGTATAGAACCATTTGACTTCTTTAGCCTTGGTTGAAATCATAATAGGTGTACGAGTGATCTTAACTTTCTTTTCGAGTAGTAACCGAGGCCAGAACTTATAGAAGAACGCAATCAATAAAGGACTAATGTGGCCAATACCATCATGGTCGGCGTCGGTTAGTGTCGCGATATATTTGTAAGTCATATCATCGACGCTGTTTGGATTATTAATATCTAATCCAAGAACAGCAACAAGTTCTGATAACTCTTTATTCTTTAATACATCAGCTGGTTTCATATCCCAAGTATTCATAATAACACCACGTAGAGGATAAGCACCTACCTTATTAGCGTCTCGTACTTTCAACAAGAAACCCATCGCTGAGTCACCTTCCACAATTTTAAGAATTGCATCGGGCTTGTTTGCTGAGATATGCTTTGGAACCTTAACTTTACGTAAACCCTTTTGAGCTAACGTAGCGGCGCGTTTATCAGCCGCAATTTTCTTAGCAAGTTGCGCTTCAACAATTGGATCGATAATAGATGGCATGCCCATAATCTTACGAGCTACTGTGGCTGCATCCTTAACACCAGACTCAATAGAGTGATCACGGACGTTAGTCATTGGATTCGTTAAACGTTCTTTTGTTTGTGAATCAAATTTTGGATTGATAAAGTTGCGCGCAAACATTACAAAGGTAAGACCGTTCTTGATAGTTGACTTAGCAACCTCAATCTTGTGTTTACGCTTGATCATTGTTCCAAGCTCGTCTAAAACTCCATTAGTAAGGAAGTCGACGTATGTACCGCCTTGGCGTGTATTAACACCATTCACATAAGAGTTTGAACGGAATCCATCTTCTGATGAAGCGTAAAAGAATGAAAGGTTTTCTGATTTATCTATAACAGCATCACCATCATCGCCAACGAACATTTTAGCGTATTTTCTAAGATCGTTTACTTTGATGCGTTTCTTGTTAAAGGAGAAGGTAATTTCAGGGAATGCCATTTGAAGGCCAACCATGCGATCTTCTACAAGAGATACAGTATCAAGATCATCGAGACTATCAACTTCGAAAAGACTATAATCTGGCACGAACGAAACTTCTGTTCCGCTTCCTTCAATTTGAGGTCCTTTCTTTACGTCGACATTAACAGCTTCACCACCGTCTTTACATTTAACAGTAATGAGTGTTTTATCTTTCCAAGTTTTACCAACGAACTTAGATGAAAGAAAGTTTGTAGCAGCTGAACCAACTCCGTTAGTACCAATAGTAACACGACTATCATCAAAGCTTGTACCAGCGTTTACACGAGTCCATGCAGCTACTGGTTGAAGAATTTTCTCACCACTAGTTTCATCGAATACTTCGTCTTGTGGAATTCCTCTACCATTATCTGTAACAACAACGACACCACTTTTAAGCGATACATCGATTTTATTAGCAAATTTAAATTTAGTACGAATTGCTTCGTCAATAGAGTTATCAAGAATTTCGTCAACCATTTTAGATAAGGCTGGAACATACCTTGCGGTTTTCCATTGACCCATCACAAAACGTTCAACTTCTTCTTGAGAGCTGGAACCCATATACATACCAATACGTTCACGTACGTGTTGGCGTGCTGTCAAAATTCTAAATTGTTCACTCAAAGGTTATTCTCCACAAGTTATCATCAATGTTGCTATTATATACTGTATCTACGTTACTGTCAACTATATTTTTCCAAGCCAATGAGTACAATCATCAGAAGGGTCTGGAAAGCTAGGTAAATTCGTGTCCATAGTCGTGTATCCACGTATTGTTTCAGTGCGTTATTTATAAATACTATCATAGCCTCTACGCAATGTCAATAGGAAATAGCACATGATTACGAATTTTTTGTCACCAATCTCATTTAAGGTTGTCATAGATAGACTTCCAAACGTTGAATTCTTTACCCAAAGAGTGAATTTGCCTGGGTTGAGCATGATGGCTCCGCAGCAAGCTTCTCCTATTCATAACATATATCAAACACCAGATCGCTTAGAATATTCTGATCTGGACTTAAGTTTTATTGTTGCTGAAGATATGGAAAACTACTATGAAATTCTTTTATGGATGGAAGGTATGGGAACACCAGAATCTACGGACCAACGGGCTGCACTTGAGAAAAGTAAGTACGGTTCTAAATCTGACATGTCTATTATAATAGAGAGTAGTGCCAGAAATTCAAATATCAAGTTTACTTTTACTGAGTGTTTTCCTACTGCGCTTAGTGGTGTAGCTCTTGATGCTACGGCTTCTACAGTAACACACCCTGAAGTTAACGTTACATTCAGATATACCAATATGACGTTTGAAAAAATAAGTTGACACCTACCTTTTAGTGTGATATAATGATCTATGAAAACATTGCTAACTAAGAAGGCTACATTATGAGCGTTGAAGATATATCCGATATCTGGGCAGAAGATTCCACTATCGATGAAACAAATTTAGGAATGGCTGCTAAGAAAATTCCAGAATTGCACAACAAGTACTACACAATGTACTATAAAGAAGCGCTTAGAGTAAAGAAGCTTCGTTATGATTATAAAGAACTTGAGCTTGCTAAACGCGAATGGCTCGATGGTTCAATGGCTGAAGAAGATCTTAAAGATCATGGTTGGAAGCCAAATCCTAAAAAAATCATTCGACAAGACTTAGATAAATGGATTCAGGCAGATAAGGATATTATCAAGCTAAGTCTCCGTATTGATTATCATACAGAAAATGCAAATTATCTCGAAGATATCATCAAAACAATTCACTCAAGAAACTTCATCATTAAGTCTATGATTGATGTACTCAAATTCCAGCACGGCGAATACTAAATATAAATTAGTCGATTCATTATAAATAGATGTATAGATTATAATGAATAAGGTGCAATATGTCAGAAGTAATTAATGTAGAACAAAAAAACGCTGTACACTTAATAGTACGGTGTGATCCAGGCACCGCAATGGAGCTAAGTGAATACTTCTCGTTCAAACCTGCAGGATATCAATTTAGCCCTGCTTACAAAAACAGGATGTGGGACGGCACGATTAGGCTTTACCAACCAATGCGTCCTGTTCTTTATGTTGGTCTATTCCATCGTTTAAAGAAGTTCTGTGAAGATCGTGAGTATACATTAAACGCGCCAGATCATTTGATGTTAGGTGAAAGTATCCCAGACGATTATGGTATTACATTTGCTAAAGAAATTGGATGCAAATTTGAACCACGCGATTACCAAAACTCATACATTGTAGACGGACTTCGTGATAGCCGTTCTTTGTCTTTATCACCAACATCTTCTGGTAAATCTCTTATCATTTATTTAATGCAACAGCATTACTATAGAGTTTTCAACCATCGTACACTTATTATCGTACCAACAATCTCACTAGTACATCAGATGGCTGGTGACTTTAACGACTATGGATGTGATCCTGATATGGTCTATAAGATTCAAGGTGGCGTTGATAAGAACACTGATGCGCCTGTTGTTATCTCAACTTGGCAGTCTTTGATGAAACTTCCTAAAGAATGGTTTGCACAATTCAAAGTTGTACTTGGAGACGAGGCTCACTTATTCCAAGCTAAATCACTTCAAAAGATTATGGAAGGTTTAGATGAATGTTACTATAGACATGGTTTCACTGGTACTCTAAAGACAGAAGAAAGTAAAACTCACCGTCTTGTTCTTGAAGGTTGCTTTGGTTCTGTGCGTAAGCACGTTACTACTAAGGATCTTATGGATGCAGGTACTGTTGCTGACTTTAACATTAAAGCAATCGTTCTTTCGCATAGCAAAGAAAACCGTAAGATATTCCACACCGAATTCAAAAAAATCAAGGAAGCTCAAAAGCGCTATCCTGCTGAACGTGAATATTTAGTAAACAACACCAAAAGAAATATCTTTATCAGAAATCTTCTATGGTCTCTCGAAGGTCAAAACAACTTAGTATTGTTTGATCTTGTTGAAAAACATGGTAAGATTCTTGAGCCTATGCTGCAAAAAGAAGGACGCGAACTGCACTTTATCTATGGTGGAGTGAGCGGTGATGAGCGTGAACGTATTAGACATTTGGTAGAAAATGATCCTGAAAAGAAACACAACATCCTTGCTTCTTTCGGTACGTTCTCAACTGGTGTTAACCTCAAACGACTAGATAACGTTATCTTTGCTTCTGGCTCTAAGTCTGAAGTTAAAGTTCTACAATCAATTGGTAGAGCATTGCGTAAGGGTAATGGATCAGACAAAGCAACACTATATGATATTGCTGACGATTTGACTCATGGATCATTCGAAAACTATACTCTACAACACTTCAAGAAACGTATTGAGATTTATGGCACTGAACAATTTGATTTTAGAGTGTATACAGTTGATATTTAATCATCCGCTTCGCGGAGTGTCAAAGACACAATACTATATGGAATACTTACTATTATATTAAAGAACATAAGATTATTATACCACGTTCCAGATTGCTGTCAACAGTTATTTTCAATTTAAGGTAAAAAAATGCATATAGATTTTGGGGCCGGAATGAAAATGGACATTTTGAAAGAAAGATGTGCTAAATTTAGTGATGATGATATAGTAATAGGTATCGATAGAAGAACAGCAGTTGTCCGCCCTGGAGGCTTCACACCAGAATTTTCTGCGTTCATGAACGAGTACTACGAACTTGTTGACAACATGTGGATGAGAGTTAAGCCTACACCCTTTAGACTATATGATTGCTATATACACGGTGATATTAGAGATGATTTTGACATAGATTTGTCAGCTGATACTTGGGCGTGTGTTGCTACATTAGAACATGTGCCAGATGATGAAGTTGAAGATTTCTTTACTGGCCTGAAAAATAAAATATCTAAAGATTCTGAAGGTCACCTTCATGTTGATCTGTCTGATCATAAGAAGCCACCTGGGTTTTTCCATTACGAAAACGCCGAATACGCTTCAGAACTTCGTGAAAACTACAGCGGTTTGTTCTTGAATCGAATTCGTAAAGAAGAATGGTTTAAGATTATAGACAAGCATTTCACATATAACATATGGCCAAGCGATGGTCAATTCTCTGTTTCATTAGGTCAAGTAAGATTAAAATAACTATTGACAGTACAGCAAATGTGTGTTAATATTAACTAAATCAAATAAACTCAACTTAAGGAGGATACCCAGTGGCTAAGAGACGTACACGTAATTACGTAAATAACCCTGACCTGCTAGCAGCTCTCGTCGAATACAAAAGAATTTCACGAGAAGCCGAAGATGCTGGCGACGATAGACCACGTGTTCCCGACTATATTGGTACATGTATTTACCAGATCGCTACAAGATTGGCAACCAAGCCAAACTTTTCTGGTTACTCTTATAAAGAAGATATGATTTCAGACGGTATCGAAAACTGCCTTCTATATATCATGAACTTTAAAGAAGAAAAATCTTCAAATCCCTTTGCTTACTTTACACAAATCATTTGGTATGCTTTCCTACGACGCATTGCTAAAGAAAAGAAGCAGATGTATATTCGCTTTAAATCTTCTCAGCATATGATTGCTACTGGTGGTACATATACAGGCGATAGTGATCTCCAACTAAATACTGCTGCAGATTATATGAATGACTTTGTTCAAGACTTTGAAGATAAGCTTGCAAAGGATAAAGCCAAGAAAAAAGAAACTGAAGCTGCTAAGAAAGCTGAAGCTGATTTGTTGGATGAGAATAACATTACGGCTGCTGGAGACGAAACTTGAGTAAAATCGCAATTGTAACTGATATGCATATTGGCGTTCGAGGTGATTCAAAGTTATTTTTGGATCACCAAGAGCGTTTCTTTTCTGAAGTGTTCTTTCCTTATATAGATGAGCATGATATTAAGATTATTTTTGATCTTGGTGATACATTCGATCGTCGTAAGTTTATTAACTATGTTTCTCTTGAACGTGGTAAGCAATTCTTCTTTGATCAGATCGCAAAACGTGGTATTGAATATCATGGTCTTGTTGGTAATCACACTACGTATTACACCAACACTAACGAAGTAAACTCTATGAATTTACTTTTACGCGAATATCCTGACTTCAATATTTACGAGAACGAAGCTAAAGAAATTCAAATCGGATCTACAAAATTCTTAATGGTTCCTTGGATTAACAACACTAACTATAAAGATATGATGACTACAATCCGCGAGTCAACTGCTCAAATGTGTATGGGTCATTTTTCTATCCAAGGATTTGAAATGGACAAAGGTCACTTATGTGATCACGGTCTAACAAGAGACGTATTCACTAATTTTGAAGCTGTGTATTCTGGACACTTCCATCATCCTTCTACATATAACAATATTTCATATCTTGGCTCTCCTTATGAGATGTCTTGGTCAGATTACCAAGGTAAGCGTGGCTTCCGTGTTCTTGATACTGAAACTCGTGAATTAGAATGGATTTTGAATCCTAACGTTATATTCCACAAAATAGAATATGATGACGCTGATATGACTATTGAAGATATTGCTAATTTAGATGTAAGTGCTCTTAAAGATACTTTTATTAAAGTTATTGTTAAGAACAGAACTAATCCATACATTTATGATTTATTCTTAAACAAACTAACAGACGCTGGTGCAGCAGATGTTAAATCTATTGAAGATTCTCTTAATTTAGAATCCGAAGGTTTAGATGAAATACTAGATGAAACCAAGGACACAAAAGATATCTTACACGACTACATCAATTCTTTAGAGACAAAAGTCAATAAGATTGAGATTAAAAGATTGATTGATGAACTTTATGTTGAGGCGCAAAATATATAATGAAGATCCATTTTAAGAAAATCCGATATAAGAACGTATTATCTTCGGGCAATGTATTCACTGAAATATTTCTTGATAAAAGCAAGACTACTTTAATCAGTGGATCTAATGGTAGTGGTAAATCCACGTTGCTTGATGCTATTACGTTTGCTTTATATGGCAAAGCATTCCGTAAAATTAGTAAACCGCAGCTTGTTAACTCTATCAACCAAAAAGAGTTAGTAACAGAAATTGATTTTAGCATTGGTGCTAAGAATTATCAAATTAGACGTGGCATTAAACCAAATTTTATGGAGATTAGTTTAAACGGCAAGCTTGTTGACCAAGATGCTGCTGTTCGTGATTATCAAGCATACCTTGAGACAAACATTCTTAAGTTAAATTACAAATCGTTTACTCAAATTGTAATCCTTGGTAGTGCTACGTATGTTCCCTTTATGGAATTACCAGCTCACGGTCGTCGTGAAATCATCGAAGATCTTCTTGATATCCAAATCTTTAGTACAATGAATACTTTATTGAAAGATAAGACTAGCTCTAATAAAGAAAGTATTAACGAAAATTCTTATCAGAAAGATCTTGTTGAAACACGTATTGAATCCGCAAAGGGTCATAACGATTCTATTCGTAAGATTCGTGAAACTGAAGTTGGTAAGATCAAAGAAAAGATGTGTACACATCTTAAAACTATCAACGACGATCAAGAACAGATTGAAGGCATACAAGATCTTCTAACAGCTGAAGCAGATAAAATCTCAGATAAACCTGTTGTCAAATCAAAGATGGAAAAGGCTAAGTCATTCCGTCGTGACATTGAAAGTCAAGTGCGTTCACACGCGAAAGAGCTGTCGTTCTATAAAGATCACGATGACTGCCCTACGTGTAAACAAGGTATTGAGCATGACTTTAAGGCCGGTATCATCACTGAGAAAGATACTAAAGTAACTGAACTTACTGCTGGTCTTGAAAAACTTGCTGTGAAAGCTAAAGAATACAATGATCGTCTTGAAGCTATTTCTGCTATTGAATCTGAAATGTCTGGTATGAATTTAAAAATTGGAGACTTCCGCGCTTCTATCAAAATGGCTAAGGGTGTTCTAACATCATACAAGAATGAATTAGTATCTGCAGAACAAGAAGTAGAAGCCGTTGACACAACCAAGCTTATAGAGTATAATAACACTCTACAGAATATCGAAGATAGGCAAGTGATATTGTTCAACGAGAAAGAAGTCATTAGTGTTACTGCAGCAATGCTTAAAGATGGTGGTATCAAAGCCAGAATCATCAAGCAATATGTTCCAGTAATGAATAAGCTTATAAACAAGTATCTACAAGCTTTTGACTTGTTCGTTGATTTTCAACTTGACGAAAACTTTAATGAAGTAATCAAGTCGCGCTTTCGTGATACTTTCTCTTATGCTTCATTCTCTGAAGGTGAGAAACTTCGTATCACGTTAGCGATTATGTTATCTTGGCGTGCAGTTGCTAAGCTTCGTAATTCTGTATCAACTAATCTACTTATTCTAGATGAAACTCTGGATGGTGCGTTAGATGGTGTAGGTATTGAAATGCTAATCGATACTCTGCATAACTTAAACTCTGATGATAATATTTTTGTTATATCACATCGTGGACATCAGTTTGGTGACAAATTCATGTCTCACATTAAATTCGACAAAGTTAAGAACTTTAGCGAAATAGCCTCTTAAAGGATCTACAGTATTATGAGAAAGTTAATTGCATTAAATCACGATAACTGGAAACGTCATATTCTTAAGGACGATCCTGTTCGTCCTCACTTAGATATGGATTGGAAACTAGAAGACGGTCGAGAAGTATATGCGATTGAAGATCAAGAAATCAACAAGATACTATCTGTTGTGTGTATTGGTTTTACCAAGGGTCCAGTTATTACAGAAGCAGAATTAGATAAAATTGTTGATGATCCAGACACCGCTATGTTCTATACAGTTTGGAGTTATAGCAAAAACGCCGGTCGTGATGTTATTCTGGAAGCAGCAAGATTGATTAAGAAAGAAAAGCCTCATATCAAACGATTTGTTACTCTAAGTCCTCTTACAGACGTTGCTGAAAGATTCCATTTACGTAACGGTGCTGTACTGTTAGAAAAAGGCGATGAATGCCAAAACTTTGAATATACATTGGATTAAATATGAACCATTCAGTAGAAGATCTTATTAAGCGAATCAACGTGATGCATGATATGGCTTGTGCATTACATAAGGCCAGAAATGCAAAACCGGACTATGATGTATCAGCTTGCTCAAATTTACTAGCTGATATCCAGTCAATGGCTCTACTCATTGCAAAAGATAAACAAGATAATAATGTTATCCCAACTGAGATCGACACACGAAAATAACTGTTGACATTTGCGTCTAACAATGTTATTATAGTCTTATATTATGAATAGGGATCAAATATGTCTAAGTTTTACACATCCGTTGAACGCTTCGCTAACAATATCTTGTGGCGCGGTTATGAAGATGGCAAGCGCTTTGAACGCAAAGTAAAGTTCTCTCCTACGTTGTTTATCAGCAACAAGAGGGGTACTGAAACAAAATACAAATCTTTGACTAATGGTCGTCCGTTGGCTCCAATTAAAATGGATACAATGCGCGAAGCTAAAGATTGGATCGAGCAATATAAAGATGTACACGGCATGCAAATTGCTGGTAGTACTAATTATGTTGCTCAGTTCATCCAACAGCAATATCCAAACAAAGTAGAGTTTGATACTTCGTTGATTAACATCGCGTCATTTGATATTGAGGTTGATATTAGTGACGGTTATCCAGACATGAATACTGCTGACAAAGAAATTACTTCTATTGCCTATAAGTCTTCTAAGTCTAACACATATCATCTGCTTGGTCGTAAAGACTTCGATAAGTCTAAAACTTTACTTGATATTGATCCTGAAGATATTCAATTCACAAAGTTTGATACCGAACAAGATTTGCTTCGCGAATTTAAACACATTTGGATGATGGATTATCCGGATATTGTTACAGGCTGGAACGTAGCTTACTTTGATATTCAGTACATCATTACTCGCATGAGTAGGTTGATGGGCGAAGAGTGGTGTAGGGATCTATCTCCTTGGCGTCAAATTCGTCAAACTGGTCGTGAATTCTTTGGTAAAATGCAGCAAACGTTTGAAATCTCAGGCATTGCAGTTATTGACTACATGGATGTTTTCAAAAAGTTCGGCTTTAAATATGGTCCACAAGAATCATGGAAGCTTGATCATATTGCTAACGTTGTACTTGGTGAAAAGAAACTAGACTATTCTGAATACGGTACTCTTACTGAATTGTACGAACGCAACCCACAATTGTATCTCGACTACAACCTTAAAGATACTTGGTTGATTAAACGTTTTGAAGATGAAACTGGATTGCTTTCGTTAGTTATGACTGTTGCTTATGGTGGCGGTGTAAACTACAATGATGCGTTTGGTACTGTTGGAATTTGGGAAACAACCTTGTATCGTAAGCTAATTGCTGAAGGTACTGTTCCTCCACTGAAAGGTGGTCCTGGTGCACGTGCTGGTGATCTTGTTGGCGGTTATGTTAAAGATCCAAAAGTTGGAATGCATCCTTGGGTTGTATCTTTCGATCTAAACTCTCTGTATCCTCACTTAATGCTACAGTATAACATGTCGCCTGAAACTTACATTGATGATCGTCGTGAATACGTTTCTGGTGAAATGGTTCTAAGCAATCAATATCATAACACTGATAAATCAGTTTCTGTTGCAGCCAATGGTGTATGTTTTACTAATGAATTTAAAGGTGTCATTCCTTCAATCATCGATGAATACTATGGTAATCGTAGTATTATTAAACAAGAAATGCTCAAGGTTGAATCAGCTATTGAAGTTTGTGATGATCCTGCTGAGAAAGAAAACCTTAAGCGCGAAGCAAACAGTTTGCATAACCAACAAATGGCTATTAAGATTGCCATGAACTCGTTGTATGGTGCTACTGCTAACGTTTACTTCTTGTACTATATTAATGAAATGGCTGAAGCTATTACAACATCTGGTCAGCTTTCAATTCGCTGGGCTGAAATGTCAGTTAATAATTATCTAAACAACTTACTTAAAACTGACGACAAAGACTACATCATCTACATCGACACAGACTCGATCTATGTTGACATGTCTTCTGTGATTAAAGCTTCGTTTGGTACTGTTGATGTTAGCCGAAAGCAAGGTGAAGAGTTCCTCGACAAAGTTTGTAAAATGAAAATTGAAGAAGTACTTGAAAACGGTTATAAGGATCTTGCTTCTAAGATGGGTGCCTATCGCCAAGCTATGGTAATGAAACGCGAAAAGATTACTGATAAAACAATCTTCATTGCTAAAAAGCGTTACATTATGAACACCTTAAACTCTGAGGGTGTTCACTACGATAAGCCAAAAATCTCTGTTACTGGTCTAGAATCAGTACGATCATCTACACCAGAAGTTTGTCGTGATAAACTACGTGGCTCTTTTGATGTTATTATGAATGGCGATGAAGCTGGTGTTCAACAATACATTGAAGACTTCCGCCAAGAATTCTACACGCTTCCTCCAGAAGCTATTGGCCGTAACATTGGTACAGACAACATTGATAAGTATCGTGGTCCTAATCTATATAGAAAGGGTACGCCGATGCACGTCCGTGGTGCCATTCTTCACAATCATTATCTAACTGCTGCAAAGATGGACAAAAAGTACCCACTAATTTCTGGCGGTGACAAAGTTAAGTATGTTCATCTCAAGCAACCAAACCCTATTAAAGAAAACATCATATCGTTTCCAGGTGTTCTTCCTGAAGTATTTGGTCTGCACGAATATATTGATTACGAACTACAGTTTGAAAAAGTATTCCTATCACCTCTTCAAGCTATTCTACAAGCTGTTGGATGGTCCGCAGTAAAAATTGCAACACTAGATGATTTCTTCGTATAAGGATATTGATATGAACTATGACGAAATGAAAGGTCGCTTCACACATCTCAACAAATTAATTGAAGCGGCCGAGGCTGAAAAGGCCCCAGACGAATTTGTTAACAAACTAATAGCAGAACGTACTTTAGTTAAATGGGAGATGATTAATCATTTAAATGCAGGGCTATCCGAATTAGAATATCCAGCTAATTTTAGTTGACAGACCGCAATAACTATGATACAATGTAAGCATAACGTAAAATATAAAAGGAATATATTATGAGTGACTGGGCAAATGATATTGCTAATATGCACCAAAAGTTTGGTGTACGAGAATGGTTTGAAGCTAACAAAGGCAACAAAGAATTGATGGATAAGTATATCCGTTTCCGCCTTTCAATGTGTAAAGAGGAATTAGATGAAACCTTGGATGCTATCGAAGCTAAAGATGCTGAAGAAATTGTGGATGGTCTTATCGACATGTGCGTATTTGCTATTGGGACTCTCGATGTTTTTGGCGTTAACGCTAACGATGCTTGGGATCGAGTTTTCGAAGCTAATATGGTTAAAAGTGTTGGAGTTAAAGAAGGCCGCCCTAATCCGTTTGGACTCCCAGATTTGATTAAGCCTGAAGGTTGGGTGGCTCCAAACCACGAAGGCAACCACGGCGAGTTTGGCAAAGCGCTATGACTGAGTATACCCCTTGGTGTGAGCTTACTGATGAGGCTAAGGGGTCTCTTCTTCTTTTCCGTAACCGAGGAGGCACTATCCAAAGATGGTGGGAAGGTACACAATCATGGGAGGACACTCAGCACCCCGACTGGGTGGAAGATCATTACTACCGTGTGAAACCTGAGCAGGACGGGAAACGTAGGTTTGCATCAATACTGGGGCTATCGACAGCACCTGCTTGGACTGCGTATCAAGCTGAACTAGAGAAATCGAAATGAGACAAACCAATGAGCTATAGAATTGAAGCCGCTACAAAAGAAGAGTGGGCTGAAAGAGCATTATCTGGTGAGAAGAAGTTAGATGACTTGAAAGATAGTATTAAAGAGTTGTTTAGTCTCCTTGATGCTACTGAGGAAACTGACGAAGGTAGAGTACACCGACCAGTTCAAATAGTTTGTGTCCGTAGTGATATGTTGATGAAACTTGAGACCGTCTTGGCTACATTGAAAAGCACAATGGAAGATAAAGTATGACACATGATGAACTACAGGTTATCTTAGCAGGGCATAAAGAGTGGCTTAAGGATAACACAAAAGGTAAACGTGCTAACCTACGTGATGCTGACCTAAGTTATGCTGACCTAAGTTATGCTGCCCTAAGGGATGCTGACCTAAGTTATGCTGATCTACGTTATGCTGATCTACGTTATGCTAACCTAAAGGGTGCTGAGCTAAGTGATGCTGACCTAAGGGGTGCTAACCTAAGTTATGCTGATCTACGTTATGCTAACCTAAGGTATGCTGACCTAAGTGATGCTAACCTAAGGTATGCTGACCTAAGTGATGCTAGCCTACTTTGTATGGGAAACCATAAAGAGCTAAAGACTGTGCAACTTGATAAGTGGGACGTAGGTTACACTTATGACACACTACAGATTGGTTGCCAGAGACATGCTATAGAGAAGTGGCTAAAGTGGGACACTGAAGCTGGCCGTAAGTGGATTAGTTTAATGGATGTTAAGGCACTTGAGTGGGCAAATAAGTTCTTGCCTATGGTGCTTAACTTGATTAAAGTCTCCCCAGCCGCTAAGTAGTACTTTACCTAATTAAACCTTAAGGAACAAATCAATGACTAAACTAAAGAGGTAAACTATGAAAATCCTAATGCAGTATTCAAAATCAACAAAGAACACGCACATGTACTCTAACGATGCTTCAGATGCAGCTATTCCAACGTTGTACATCAAAAAGGTTGCAATGGAGAAAAACCCGCCACTGGAAATTGAAGTGTCCGTTGCTGAATTTGGCGAAGGCTAATGGCAAAATTAGAAGTCTTTTTTATGCGAATATACACAAAGCTATTTGGCAAACCTAAAGATCCAGTAAACTATCTACGTGGTACTAAAAAGTAACACAAACTCACATAAGTGGTTATTGCAATTAAGGTTGCTTTTCCACTGTATATATAATACAGGTATTTGCTACTTGCACCTGTTTTAAGATAAGTAGCATTAATGAATATTAAAGAAACAAAGGTAAGAAAATGAAATTATTTGTAACAACAGCATGCATTCTAGCTGCGGCATCGGCATCAGCACAAGAAGTATCAGAATTTGGTGGTCCACCAGTAACTTTCTCAGGTGGTGTTGAAACCACTGTAGCAAAGACTGCAGCAGATAAGTGGGGCGCAACTACAGATTTTAATATCGGTATTAACGCACTTGGCAATGTTGACGTATTGATGGGATTTGAAGCTGATGCTGCAGGCGCGCTTACACTTGATGAGTGGTCAGTTGCTTCAGTAGTCGGCGGTGTTGGTTTTGCGTTTGGCGACCAAGATAACATCTTCGTAACAGCAGAAAGCGGTACTACTCTTGAAGATCCTGCAATGGCAGAAAGTATTCAATTGAGTTCTATGGGCGCTACGGTTGCTCTAGGGTTCACTGATATCTCAGCTGATGTAACCGACATCGAAAATGTACAAGCCGCGTACGCGGTACCAATGCCTCTAGTAACTATGGTTTCTGGCGACTATAACCTTGACTCGAAAGAATGGGTACTCGGTGGTCGTGTTGATACTGACATCGCAGCAATTGGATTAGGTACAACAGTAACTTATGGTTCTGCCTCTGAAAACTTTGCGTTTGAAGCTGACGTAAGCGCGTATGGTATTGTTGCTTATGTTAACGGTGATCAAGGTGATATGGCACAAAACGTAGGTGCTTCAATTACTCGTGAGATTGCTGGGCTAACATTTGAAACTGCAGCAAACTATAATATGGATTCAGCTAAATTTGTTCCAACCGCAAAATTGGGCTTTAACTTCTAAACTGAAGTCAAGCACTAAACAAGGAGGCTCTTAACGGAGTCTCCTTTAAATAATAAATTTATGATATGACAAAGTGGAGTAATATATGTCGAACAAATTAAAAGAACTAACCTGGGCGCATCATCAATCCGCAGAGCGTCGAGTATTTGCTAAAGAACTTATTTCTGGTAACATTGATCCTGAATTATATTACAAATTCTTACAATGCCAATACCTAAACTACAAAGCGCTTGAGAACGCTACTATCATTCCACCAAGCCTCAGTGTTATCCATAGAGCACCACGTATGTTCCAGGATATTCGCGAACTAGAAACTATGTTTGGTTTTGAACCAGACGGCGTATTCCCAGCTTCAGTAGATAAGTATATCACTCACATTGAAACACTAGCTGCGTCAAAAGACAACGAAGGTCTACTTGCTCACATGTATGTAAGACACTTTGGTGAACTTCACGGTGGTCAAATCATCAAGAAGAAAACACCCGGAAACGGTCTGATGTACGAGTTTGCTGGTGATACTAAAGTTCTGATTGAAGAATTTAGAAAGCTTTTGAGCGATGATATGGCTGACGAAGCTAAAGTGTGTTTTGACTTTGCATCTGAATTATTTGATGAACTATCAAAAGAAATGCTAAACAAAGCATCTTAACTATTGACACATGATGCATTCCATTATATAATTGATACAGGAATTAACGAAAAGGATAAAGATATGCAAGAACAAACTCAAGTCACAGCTGAAGAAGACGATATTGAAATTGCCCCTCTTAACAAAGATATGTCTGCTTCTGCTCGAAGAGCTGCTAGTGCAACCGCAAGGGCTTCGCGCCGAGCGATCAAGCAAGTACGTGAAAGTAAAATTCTACGCGCTTGGGCAAAAGCTCGAAAAGCTCGGAAATCAAAATAATGCAGTTATGGGATAGACTTAATGAGTACGCAGATCAATTGCGTACTCGTTTTGATGATAACTTTCATCGCTACGACAATAGTAGTTATACGAAAGATCTACAGTTTGAAGGTTGGAATGATATTTTTTGGCAGTCAGATGAAATCTACAAATGCCATTTAAAGATTATTAATCCAGCAGATGGTAAAGGTCTATGGTTGATGCACGTAAACATATTTCCAGAAGTTGGTATTGAATTGCCTATTCTTGGATTTGATATTGTTGCTGGTCCTAAGAAAATTACCGGATCGTTTATGGATTATAGCCCATTGCACGGGTTTGACCATCCTTTTAACAAACACATGAAAGAACAAGTAACAAGTCTAGAATGGGTTAAGCCACGCGAACTTCCACCTTGGGCTGCAGAAATATTTTCAGAAGATATGATAGCAGTTGGTAATATTAATTCTGAAGAAGAACTAAATCAGTTTATTAGTGTTACGTCAGGATTAGTAGATTATTACCTAGACAACTTAGAAACTAACGCATGCGTATCAATTCGTGATACATTGCCAATGTTAAATAAGTATTGTGAAAATCAAAAAATGAATCCACACTTACATAGATCTATTCTTGCTATGGGTATTTCAGAAGAAGCTAAAGAGCGCTATGTAAATAACGTGTTGTTTGAAGAAAAATAATGGATTATGCAAAAAAAGAGTTGACAGTTAGTGGATGTTGTGATAATATAGCTATATCGAGTGGTACAAAGCAACTTAGATTTGGAATCCACTTATTTGACATAACTGTTGTCTACTGTATCAATTGTGGTTCTGTAAAGACAACATCTAATATACGGGAGAAAGAGTATGACAGGTAGCACGATTATGACTGAAAAGGCAGGTCAATCACTGAAGGCTGATTTTTTCAGTACTGACACCGGCGCAGGAATCCGTTGCTTTATTAACGGTGAGTTTATTAAAGAAGAACTTTATGAAAGTAAAGACATCCAGTTTGCCCAAGCAAGTGCAAGACGTTGGGTAGATGGGATTAACCCATTAAATGGATAACGAAATAAAAATGATAACTCCAAGAACACCAGAAAGAGTACACCACGATATTCAGAACATGTTAGCTGCTGGTGTCAATTACATAGATGCTCTTGTAGAGTATGCCGAAATTAACGGACTTGAAATTGAAACAGTTGCTGATATTGTAAAGAAATCTTCTATTCTAAAAGAAAAAGTACGTACTGAAGCAGTTGCAATGAAAATGGTGATCAAAGATGATAAAGACATCACAGAGTTATGCTAACGAGGAATCTTTTCAGTGGTACGTAAAGTATCTTGCAATGAAAAGACATTTCACGTCTGATAGTTATGACTACATAAAGTATCATGGAAAAATAAAAGCATCGTTTGACAAGTTTAGAACTCGCAATGACGCTTATTTCTTTGAAAAGCTTGCACGTAAAGATAATCCAGAAAAGCTTATGCTTGCTAATATGGTTGTTAAGCCTAATGCATGGATTCGTGAGATTATTGAACAAGAAGGTGAAGACCGCTATATTGAATGGCAACGCAAACAAGATACTTTGTCTCGCATATTCAAAACAGATATAGCTAATCTTGATGATAATTTTCAAGCTAACTTTACTTCTGTGAATGGACAACATCCATATATTATGACTATGTACATGCAAAGAAAAATTAGTCTTGAAACATTTGCTATTATTTCGCATATTGCTAATATATTTCCCTATTGGGATGAAAAAGTAGTTGACAAAATCGTAGCACATGATATAATAAGATTAATAAAGAAGTACAGACCTTTTTTACAAATTGAAGATAAAAAGTTTAAGGACTTAGTCCGAGATCGTTTTTTCTGATATAAATAGATGGTAGATTAAATTCTACAACATACATCGCAAATATAACCAATGCTATATACAGCTAAATTAATAGGAATTAAAATATGTCATTTGACGCACTCAAAAAGAACCGTTCAGCTTCTCTAACTAAACTGAACTCTCAGCTCGAAAAAATCTCATCTAAGAGCTACGCAGATCCCAACGAAGGTAAAATGTGGAAACCTACTCGCGATAAAGCTGGTAATGGTTTTGCTATCATTCGTTTCTTGCCCGCAGCAGCTGGTGAAGAAATGCCGTTCGTACGTGTATGGGATCACGGTTTCCAAGGCCCAACAGGTCTATGGTACATCGAAAACTCACTTACCACTATTAACCAAGATGATCCAGTTTCCGAATTCAATGGTAAATTGTGGAATTCTGGTGTTGATGATGATAAGGCACTTGCACGTAAGCAAAAGCGTCGCCTTAAGTACTTCGCAAACGTTCTTGTTGTTAAAGATCCAGCTAACCCAGATAATGATGGCAAAATCTTCATGTATCAGTTTGGTAAGAAAATCTTTGATAAATTGAACGATCTTATGAATCCTCAGTTTGAAGATGAAACACCAGTTAACCCATTCGATCTATGGGAAGGTGCTAACTTCCGTCTTAAGATCCGTAAGTTTGAAGGTTATCCAAACTACGACAAATCAGAATTCGATTCTCCTTCGCCGGTTTCTGATGATGATGCAGAACTAGAACGTATCTACAATGCAGAACACCCGCTACAGGAACTGATTGATCCTGCAAACTTTAAGTCATATAACGAATTGAAAACTAAATTGTTCCGTGTACTTGCACTTGACGAAGAAGCTTCAGTTCCTGCTAAAGCAGAAGATGATGAGTTTGATCTATCCAGTATGGGTAACCAATCAACAGCAGCTCCAACGCCTAGTGCTCCAGAAGCAATGCCTGCATCGTCAACAGCCATGGCTATGGATGACGATGATGATCTATCGATCTTCAAGGAACTAGCGAATGGCTAATAAAACCTATGAAGAGGTTTTAGATTTCGACTTCGGCTTCAGCTTTATTGATGAAGAACTTCAAGCAAAAAGTGCTGAAGCCGAAGAAACTATTCAGAACATCAGCAGCGAAAAGCAAACTTTAGAAGATCAATTAGTTGATGCTAAAGTTACTGCTGATGATTTTGAATATCGATTAGAACTTCTATATAAATCTGTATCGCCATTCTTGGATAACCTTTGTAAAAATTCAGACAAGTCAACAATTTATTGGCCTGATCGAGTTGCAAAAATCAAAGCTTATAAATCAAAGCTGCTCACTATTGTGGAAGGAAAGTAAACTATGAGTCTATTAGACAAACTCGTGAAAAATAGCACCATTAAGATGTCGGCTCCTTTATTGGAATCGAAAGTTTATGGTAAGAAAGATATGGCACCCACTAATGTGCCAATGGTAAACGTTGCTCTATCAGGTCGCATTGATGGCGGATTATCACCAGGATTACTCGTCTTGGCAGGTCCTTCTAAGCACTTTAAATCAGCATTTGCTTTGTTGATGGCAGGCGCTTATATGCAACGTAATAAAGACGCAGTACTTTTGTTTTATGATGCGGAATTTGGTACGCCACAAGCTTACTTTGAATCATTCGGTATTGACATGGATCGCGTAGTCCATACACCAATTACCAATGTTGAAGAACTTAAGTTTGACATCGCGCACCAACTAGACCAAATTACCAAAGGTGAAAAGGTAATTATTGTCATTGATTCAATTGGTAACCTTGCTTCTAAGAAAGAAGTTGCTGACGCGCTTGACGGCAAATCAGTAGCAGATATGTCTAGAGCTAAGGCACTTAAATCTCTTTTCCGCATTGTAACGCCTCACCTCAACCTTAAAGATATTCCATTGATTGCGGTTAACCATACCTATCAAGAGATTGGATTGTTTCCTAAGGCTGTTGTTTCTGGTGGCACTGGCATTTACTATTCAGCTGATGCTATTTGGATCATTGGTCGCCAACAAGATAAAGTTGGTACTGAAATTCAAGGCTATCACTTCATCATTAACATTGAGAAATCTCGACATGTTAAAGAGAAGTCTAAGATTCCAGTCTCGGTATCTTGGGAAGGCGGTATTGTTAAGTGGTCTGGTTTGATGGATATTGCTGAAAAGGGCGGTTATCTAAACAAACCTAAAGTTGGTTGGTATGAAGCAATCGATCCATCTACTGGTGAAGTTATTTCTGAGAAACTAATGCGTGCTAAAGAAGTTAACGATAATAAAGAATTCTGGATGATGATGTTTGAAAAGACTGACCTATCTACCTATATTAAGAACGCATTTACTATCGGTGCTTCAGGCTCAATCATGCGCGACGATGATCAACCTGATGTTGTTAACGCTAAAGATTAAATAACTGTTGACATTCTATATGATGTATATTATTATAGTAAATAATACTTGAATGCGCTGGCGGCTAATTGTATTGGTCGCCAGTACTCAACTTAATAATCGGAAAACGCAATGATTGAAAACACCGTTCTATCAAATCTTATCTTTAATGAAGAATATTACCGCAAAGTTTATCCTTATATCAAGGACGATTACTTTGATGATAGTAGTCTTAAAAAGATCTTTGATACCTATTCAACTTACGTTGAAGAATATAAAGCTCCACCTTCTATTGAAGCTCTTAAAATCTCCCTCGATAAACGCAAAGACTTAAACGAATCTTCTTACCAAAGTATGATGCAAACCGTTGATGGTCTGCAAATAGACAATGAAACTAATTTTGATTGGCTTGTTAAAGAAACTGAAAAGTTTTGCCAAGATAAAGATTTGTTTAACTCTATTCGTAAAGCTATTCTTATTATGGATGGTGAGGAAAAAGATTTAGACAAGGGTGCTATCCCACAACTACTTTCAGACTCATTAGGTATCAGCTTTGATACATCTGTAGGTCACGATTTTATTGAAGACTCTGATGCGCGTTATGAATTTTACCATCGCAAAGAAGAACGCATGCCGTTCGATATTGATCTTCTAAACAAGATCACTAAAGGTGGATTGCCTCGTAAATCTTTAACTGTATTACTAGCTACAACTGGTGGCGGTAAATCTCTAGTTAAATGTCACGCAGCTGCTAGTTATCTAATGACTGGCAAAAACTGTTTGTATATTACTATGGAAATGGCTGAAGAACGTGTTGCAGAACGTATCGATGCTAATATGATGGATGTTACTCTTGACGAATTAAAAATGTTACCACGCGATGTTTATAAGAAACGCATGGATCGTATCAAATCAAAATGCACTGGTCAGCTAGTTATTAAGGAATACCCGACAGGTTCTGCTCACGTTGGTCACTTCCGACATTTACTTAATGAATTAAAAATGAAGAAGAACTTTACTCCTGATGTAATCTTTGTTGATTATCTAAACATTTGTGCATCACAACGCGTTAAAGGTGCTGCTGCGGCAAACAGTTATACTCTGGTAAAATCTATTGCTGAAGAAATCCGTGGTCTTGCTATGGAATACAACTGTGCTGTTGTTTCTTCATCTCAGTTTAACCGTGATGGCTATGGTAACTCTGATGTAGATCTTACAAACACTTCTGAATCTATGGGTATTACCCACACCGCCGATTGTATTATTGGTTTGGTTACAACTGAAGAACTTGATAATCTTGGTCAGCTAATGATGAAACAACTTAAAAACCGCTGGGGTGCATTGGATTACTATCGTCGGTTTGTTGTTGGTATTGATAGAGCTAAAATGCAAATCTTTGATCTTGAAGAAGGCGCGCAGCGTGGCATCGGAGGTACAAGTGCTGCTAATACTGCTTCGTTTGGTAGTTCAAATCAAGGTGGTGATAAGACTGCGTTTGGTGGTGGCGGTAATAAGAAATCAATGTTCGCAGCTGGTGACATTACGTAAATAGTATAAATAACAGAAAGTATACTTAAGATGGTTAACAACATGCAGACGTTTTCAAAATTCCTGTCAGAGGCGGCTATGGTAAGCAATTTAAAATCTTATATCAGAGACGCACTTGACGTGACACTTACAGCATCAAGCGGCGGGGTTAACCATATTCGATTTCCAATGGCTGGTAGAGATGCAGATCACGCCAAGGCATTTAAAAAGATAAACATAAAAGTTGTAGAATACGAGAAGACTTCTATCTCAAGCAAATATCCTACTAAGTTGTTAGTGCTTACGAAAGCTGTTGGCAAACTTAGGGTTGGTGATTCCATACCTTGGGTTAACCGACATGCAGGAGCTGCCAAGAGTGGTCCTCGTATGTTTGGCAACAAATCGCTAACACCGGACGCGTTAGGTCTTGCAGGCAGAACACTTACATCTGAACAAATAATGTCTATCATTGAGCCAAAACTTGCAAAGAGTTATAACGCCGATACTGTTGCACAACTTATGGGTATGTGCCAAGCTGTTAGAACTAAAAGCAATAAAATATCATATACTAATTCATTCGATGGACCTGATCTTAGAGTAGTTTCTGCAGACTTCGGTGAAATACTTTCTGCTATATGGTCACAATCTAATCTGCTATTTAAGAGTTCATTCTTTCCTAAATCTAGTAACGAACCCTTAGTAGATTTCTATGGTGTACGGTTTGGTATTGAATATCCAGTGTCAGTTAAATCTGGTGCAGGTAGTAAAGTTTCAATACAAAACATTATTAATTCTATTAACAAAAAAGCTAAGAATGCTTCAGGCGCTGAACTTGCTGCAGAAAAATCTCTTGCGGTATTTAAAATAGTTAATGAAATGCCAATGAAAGATCAAATGATCGAGCTCCACAAATTCATGGATACAGAAGCAATTAGAAAGCTTTCTAGTATTATGAACGTGAGAGTACCCGCTATTACGCAAGATACTATAAAAGATTTTGTTGGTAAGTTTGAAGATCAAAAAGATTTAGTGACTGCGCTTGAACCGTTTTGGAAAGTCATGAACACTAAACTTGAAGAGAAAACTAAAACTGGTGATGATAGGTTTAGACTTGTGCTATCACCGTTAGGCGAATCTATTTGGAAGATACTTAATGCTGACTCTGAAATGCGCGAATCGCTTACGCGCCTAGCTAAGCAAGTTACTCTTATTCAAATCAATATTGATGTAACAAAAACAAATATTCTGTTTAAGAACAATTACTTTAAAAACTCGACGTTTAAATTTGGCTGGGCTGGATACGCTGGTAAAAACAAACTCGGTTTCCAAATGGTCAAAAAGGGATAACAATGCTAAACTTCAAACAGTACCTTTCAGAAGGTAAGAACACTCATATGACTCATGCTGAAGATGCTATCATCGATGGTGGCATTGCAGGGACTAACGGGGTCTTACAGCACTTTAAAGATCTAAAGGATATGCTATCTGGTAACGCAAAATCACCAGTAAATATCAGTGTTAAGTGGGACGGTGCACCAGCTGTTTTCGCTGGAACAGATCCTAGTGACGGTAAGTTCTTTGTAGCGAAAAAGGGCGTGTTTAACAAAAATCCAAAAGTATATAAAAACTATGAAGATATTGATGCAGATACTGCAGGCAAAGAAGATTTGAATAGAAAATTAAAATTAGCGCTTGACGAGTTTTCTAAACTTGGTATCAAGGGCATTGTGCAGGGTGATTTCTTATATGATAAAAGCGATATTAAAGAGGATACGATTGACGGCGAACCGCATATTACTTTCCATCCTAATACGATTGTTTACGCGATACCTAAACAATCAGACCTTGCTAAAACAATACTCAAGTCCAATGTCGGAGTGGTCTGGCACACAGTCTACAGAGGAGACTCTTTTGAATCAATGTCAGCGAGTTTTGGTGAGGAGATTGCATCTGATCTCAAAACAATAAAAAGTTGTTGGTCTGTTGACGCTGTATTTAAAGATCAATCTGGTACTGCAAACTTTACTGCAAAAGAAACAGAAGAACTGGAAAAGGTTTTATCTGCTGCAGAAGCTTTATCTAAAAAGATTCCTCGCAATGCACTAGAAGGCTTAAGTGATAATGGAGATCTTAATAAAAGATTAAACGTGTTTATTAATACAAAAGTTCGCGAAGGTCAGCGTATTGGTAATCCGAAAACATTTGCTAAGCAGTTTCAAACATATTTAAACGGTTACTTTGATAAAGAGATAGATGCTAAGAAGTCGCCAAAAGGTAAAGACACTTGGACTAATAAGAAAAATGACGCTATGGCTTATTTTACAAAGAATAAGTCGAGAGATATTGAAAACGTCTTTACAATGTATAATTTAGTCGTAGATGCAAAGCATATAATTGTTCGAAAGCTAGATAAAGTTGGTGGTCTCAAGACTC
>Ga0209279_10000109_pt1 | contig 57710 bp, 49 predicted proteins | sample CoawatmetaG00DNA_3_FD_187508 | JGI IMG/M metagenome (GOLD analysis project Ga0209279, IMG submission 187508) | Marine microbial communities from the West Antarctic Peninsula - Coastal water metaG006-DNA (SPAdes) (version 2) | ecosystem: Environmental > Aquatic > Marine > Coastal ...
CATGCAGCGTCCTGATGCGCAGGCTCTCATTGATGCTGGCAACTCAGCGGTAACGTTACCTGCACAGATTTGGGGCGCGCCAATCATTGATGATGATGTCACTTTCTTCTTCAATTCCGGTTTGGAGCTTGGTGATGGTAGTCGCGTCTATGCATTTGGTAACTACTCTGAACGTGACATCGATGGTGGTTTTTACTACCGTAATCCCGATGGCCGTGGCGGTGTATTTACCAAAGGTGATGGTAGTCGTTTAATAGCAGACGTAACCGGCGATATGTCAGGTAACTGCCCAGCGGCACTTGATCCATCTGACTATGCAGGAAGAGACGCTGTTATCGCAGATCCTAATTGCTACATTCTTAACCAAGCAGCGCCTGGCGGATATACACCTCGCTTCACAGGCAATATCACTGACACCTCTTTTACCATGGGTCGAAGTGGTGAGATAGCCGCAGGACCAATGTCCGGTACTGCCTATGATGTTAGTGGTTCTGTGGGTCGCAATGAATCCTCATTTGGCTTGAACAATACGTTCAACCCATCAATGGGTCCTGACTCTCCGCGTGACTTTAAAACCGGTAGCTACATTCAACTAGCCAAGACCTTCAATCTAGATATGTCGAAGGAATATGGCTCTACGCTCGTAGCCTACGGTGCCGAATGGCGTGAAACAACATTCTCTGTTATTTCAGGTGAAGAATCTTCTTGGAAAGTCGGTCCGTACGCGACTCAAGGATTCAATGTAGGGTCTCATGGTTTTGCAGGTTTCTCTCCTGATTCTGCGGGCGCTTTCTCTCGTCGTAACTATGCGATCTATGGTGATGTTTCAAACCAGGTGACTGATGAGTTGTTTGTTCAGGGTGCTGTTCGATTCGAAGACTATAGCAGTGGCATTGATACCACTAATTACAAGATAGCGTTTAACTATCGATTGAGTGACAACGTGGCTCTTCGTGGCTCTCACAGCACTGGCTTCCGCGCTCCTACACAGGGCCAGGCCAACGTCGTTAACACTCAAACAACACTTGTTGATGGTCAATTGACTCAAGCGCAAACGCTTCCTGGCTTTAAGTTGGGTGCAGGTCAATTGCAACCAGAGGAATCTACGAGCTTTGCATTAGGTATCGTGGCTACTTTGGGTGATGTTGAAATAACTGCAGATTGGTTCAATATTGAAGTGGATGATCGTATCGCTCTTACCAGTAATGCTGCACCAACTGATGCTCAGCGGATCGCTATGGGTGCTGCTGGTGTTCCTAACCCAGAGTTGATCGGTGAAGTTAACTACTTTACCAATGACTTCAACACTGAGACTTCGGGGCTTGATATCGTAGCAACTTACGGAGCCGATCTTTGGGGTGGAAGCACCGAATTTAGCGCAGCCTATAACTACACCGATACAGAAGTATCCGATCAGGGTAATGTGACTAGTGATAGTAAGGTTAAGCGTTTAGAAGAAGGACTTCCTAACCACCGAGCAACATTCACGATGGACCAGAACTGGGAAAATGTTAGCGCTTTTGTTCGCGCCAACTACTTCGGTGAGTACTACGCTGTTCACGCTGACTGGTTTGGTAATGATGCTGATTCTGCTATGACATTTGATATGCAAGTCACCTACAGCCTGAATGATAGCTTTGATATCTCTGTCGGTGGTCAAAATATATTTGATCAAGACGCAGAGCGCATTGAAGGGTCTGCTGGTGCAGTCGCTGAAGGCGTTCCAGGTAATGTCCTTGGCGCGATCTTCTATGAGACGTCTCCAATGGGCATCGAAGGTGCTTACTGGTATGTTAAAGCGGGTTACAACTTCTAGATACTCATGAAGAGTTACTAGAATGAGTCTGTTATTTTTGGGCTCTTACTTAGTAGTAAGAAAAAAGGGATGCCATCTGGCATCCCTTTTTTTGTCTACTATGCCTCAGCAACACACCTTGACAAAAATAATTATATATATACCCTAGGGGGGTATGAAGGTTCTAACTATTTTTTTATGTCTCCTATGGTCCTCAGCCTCCTTGGCAAGGCCCATCTCCTATGTCGACGGGCATACACTGATGGCTAATTCCGGCCCAATGGCAGATTCTATCTACTGGCACTATACGCCTAATATTAACTACTCTGTAGGCTTAGATTACCAGAGAGACAAGGTTAGTAATGAACGCTTTCCCTCAGCCCGATTCACCTACCTGATAAACCGTAAAAATACCGATCAATCTCAACGCAACCTATACTTTAAGGCCGGCGTTGGTCTAAATAATATCAACAATCACTTCTATTCGCTGGCGGGTGACTGGGAAACCAGGCGGCTATTTTCTAGCTTCTCCGTTAAACAATCCTCTGGTATCGATTACGATATGTTGGAACAGTCTGCCAGAGTGGGCATTGCTCCTTATCTCGGCGACTATGGAGATCTTCATACATGGCTGATGATTGAAACAAAGAAAGACGATTTAGACGATGAACGTATTACATATCCGGTGCTAAGATTGTTTCAAGGCGGAGCCATGCTTGAAGTAAGCTATCACAAAAAAACTGATTGGGGCCTACACCTCATGTACCGCTTTTAGCCATTAACCTAAAATTGAGAAGATTATGAAAAATTTATTATTGCTGGGCCTACTTCTTTCCTCTGCAACGATTTACGCCGAGCACCATGGGCAGCACGGCATGGAAAACATGCATTCGCATGAAGGCCATCTTCACAATGAGATGGTCAATGGTAAAACCCTCGAGGTTGATGCACAACGATTTGATAAGTTTATGGTCGATATCGACAACCACGTCGTTGCGGTGGTCAGCGTCCAGGGAATGGTCTGTGATTTTTGTGCCAGAGGTATTGAAAAAACATTTGGTAAAGACAAGCGAGTTAGCAAAATAGATGTCGACTTAGCGTCAGGTAAGGTGCTGCTAGCTTTTTCTATGGCTGTCGATGTCGATGAGGCGGACATTACACAAAAGATTCTAAACAATGGTCTGAACACCACTGACATACAAGTCGTTGGAAAATAAGATGCAAGATAATAACCTACAGACGCAGAAAACTAACTTTTTCTCCTTGTTCGCTTCCACCTCGACTTTGATTTGTTGTGCATTACCGGCATTATTTGTAAGCTTGGGCGCTGGAGCTAGCTTTGCAAGTCTAATCGGCACCTTCCCCTTCTTAATCACTTTATCCCAGTATAAGGTTCCGATTAGTGCGTTTGCCTTCCTCTTGATTGTGGCCGCAGGAATCATGAATTATCGCTCGGCTAGGTTACCCTGCCCTATAGACCCTGAATTAGGGAAGGTATGCATGCAAACTCGCCAGCGATCGCAACGACTCTACTTCATATCAACGGGCATTTTCGCTTTTGCGAGCTTTTTTACCTATATCGTCCCACTGATCATCTAAGTTAAGGATCCTCAATGAAAGCGTCATGTCACCGACCCGTTATCCCGAACTTGAACCGTATTAGCGGCCAAATTAAAGGCGTGGCCAAAATGGTCGACGAGGGACAGTATTGTATCGATATACTTGATCAACTAAGAGCTGCAAAGTCTGCAATAACCACTGTAGAAAATAAAATTCTCGAAAAACACATCCAAGAATGTGTAACAACATCGCTTAAATCTCAAGAAGATGTCGACACAAAGATTCAGGAACTGATGCGTATACTCACGCGTAAATAAGATAAAGGCCTGGCTGTGTTTATCGATTCATTGGCATTAACTTTCAGCTTTTAATCGCGCTTGATGCTCAAATGCAAAGCTCAACGAAAAAATATTGACGACACTAGCAATAACAATGAGCTTTTGTAGAGTTGCTTGCCTAACCATTTCCTCTGCACTCTCAAAGGGGTTTCCGCCCATGATTTGATAACCAACGTACGCCGCCACACAGAGCAAATAGAGCCCTGTCATCAAAGCAAAGCGAGTATCGACGGAGCTACGCAATAACACAATGAAATACAACAGAGATGCGGGAACAAGAAATCTAAATGCATTCACGGCGAAAAAAACATGGAGATCAAGATACAAATCATAAGGTGTTAATCCAACCCCAGAAAAAAACACCGTACCCACCAAAAATAGCGCCGATCCTCCCAAAGCTAACCGATAATTAACACTATCTCCTTTAAATAATATTGGTACGTAAAAAAACGCGACTCCAACCAATATAAAGAGGAACATACTTACGTTAAAAAAGAAGCCAGAGATAAAATTTACCTCATCAGAATGCGATTGATAACCGCCCAGGTCGCTTAAGAAGTTGTGGGTGAAGGAATAGCCTATTTGCTCTGGGTTATGGATATTGCCCCCGGGATAAAAGTACATGGCGATGCAAACTGAGCCCAGGAAAAAAACCGAAACAAACCGTAAAATCTTAACCGTCCAAAAATTATCCATTGTAGCCTCGTAGTATTTTAGGCTCTTAGATTAGCAGAGGTCTTTGAATTATTCAGCAATGAACCTGATACACTTGCTTTTTTAGCCTAAATGAGAATAATAACCGTTCTCAACTGTTTTGTTTTCAAAGGTACAATCATGGCTATTTTCACTCCCTCTGCTAGGTCTTTCCTTAGCGCTGCACTGCTTGTCATTACTCCACTTTATGCAGCTGCTTCAGACGAGGTAAATATCTATTCAGCTCGGCAAGAGTCATTGATAAAACCACTTTTAGAGCGCTTTACGGAGCAGACAGGGGCAAAAGTTAATCTAGTCACGGGTAAAGGAGATGCTTTACTAACACGATTAAAAAGCGAAGGTATGAACTCACCCGCAGATGTCCTCTTAACGGTCGATGCTGGGCGCCTTTACCGGGCGCAAGAAGCCAACGTACTGCAAGCTATAAAGTCGGATGAACTCAACAGCCTAATCCCGGGTCATCTGCGTAGCTCTGACAACCAGTGGTATGGTTTGAGTGTTAGAGCAAGAGTTATTGTCTACGCAAAAAATCGCGTGCAAGCCAGCCAATTAAGTACTTATGAGGCTCTTGCTGATCCTGAGTGGCGAGGTAAAATCTGCGTGCGCTCGTCTGGCAATATATATAACCAATCACTGGTTGCTGGCATGATCGCCTCACAAGGAATGATGAAAACTGAGGGTTGGCTAAAAGGTTTTGTGGGTAACTTTGCGCGGCCTCCGGCTGGTGGTGACAGAGACCAAATTAAAGCTGTAGCCTCCGGTCAGTGCGACATAGCGGTAGTGAACAGTTACTATTTAGGTGGGATGATCTTATCAGAAGATCAAGCTCAACAAACAGCCGCCAGCAAAGTAGCCTTGTTCTGGCCCAATCAAAAAGATCGCGGCACCCATGTAAACATCTCAGGTGCTGGCATCACTAAGTCGGCAAAAAACGTCCAATTAGCGGAACAGTTGATCGCATTCCTAGCGGCAAATGGCAGTCAAGAATGGTATGCTGAACGCAACAACGAGTTTCCTGTCAGGGAAGCTGTGAAAGTAAGTTCCGTATTAGAATCTTGGGGTCCCTTTGTGGCAGACAAGCTAAATGTATCTGAATTAGGCCGCAACAATTCTGCGGCGATCATGGCTATGGATCGTGCTGGTTGGAAATAGACTCTAGATCACCAGGCTTTAACTCTTCCAACCAATCTTCCGGCCGAGGCTGGCGTACCTATCTATTTATAGTGACGGCAATTATTGCTGTACCGATGCTAGTAATCTTCGCCAGTCTTCTCCAGCCCTTCTCCAGTGCCTGGCAGCATTTGTTTGATACGGTACTGACAGACTATATTACGAATTCTCTATTGCTAATGGCTGGGGTTGGCGTTGGCACATTAGTGCTTGGTGTCAGTGCTGCCTGGCTGACCGCAATGTGTGAGTTCCCCGGCCGTAAAATTTTATCATGGGCGTTTCTTTTACCCATGGCTATGCCAGCCTACATTATTGCCTACACCTACACGGGAATATTAGATTTTTCGGGGCCACTTCAGACGGCGCTGCGAGATACCTATCAATGGCAATATGGGGACTACTACTTTCCACAGATACGCTCTCTGGGCGGAGCCATTTGCATGCTTTCACTGGTGCTATACCCCTATGTGTACATGCTGGTTAGAGTAGCTTTTTTAGAGCAGTCTACGGCGGTACTAGAGGCCAGTCGCAATTTGGGTAAAAAGCCTTGGCAGACGCTATTTCTAGTGGCGCTACCCATGGCAAGACCCGCTATCGTCGCCGGCGTTAGCTTAGCATTAATGGAAACTTTAGCTGATTATGGCACCGTTGCTTATTTTGGTGTCAGCTCGTTTACCACGGGTATTTTCCGGACCTGGTATGGACTTGGCGAACTGACAACGGCAGCGCAACTCTGTGCATTTTTAATGTTGTTTGTATTTGCTCTAATCATGGCTGAGCGCTGGTCCAGACAACGTCTTCGGTTTCATCATCATTCAGCACAGAAAAAGATGGTCCGCCTACGACTGAAGGGCTGGCGGTCAGCGCTGGCTATCTCAGTCGGTGGTTTAATTGTATTCTTAGGGTTTATTCTACCGGCGACGCAACTGGCCATTTGGGCATCGGTGGGCTGGCAAGAAAACATTAATGGCGACTTCTTTAGGCTACTTTTTAATAGTTTCTCATTGGCGGCCATTGCCGCGATATGCTGCTTAATGGTCGCCGTATTTTTAGCCTATACCAAGCGCGCCTTCGCCTCCCGTATGGAGCTTGGGGCTGTGGCAATTGCCAGTCTTGGTTATGCCGTACCAGGCACTGTTATTGCGGTTGGAGTACTTATACCTGTTGCTTGGCTGGATAACCAAATCGACTTTTTAAGTACCACCTGGTTCGACTATTCTACCGGTCTTCTAATCAGTGGCACTATTGGATTACTAGTATTTGCCTATCTTGTTCGCTTTTTATCCGTTGCGCTGAACACGGTAGATTCTGGGCTGACGGCTATTAAACCAAGTATTGATGAATCCGCCAGATCGCTGGGGGCGACGCCAAGCCGAGTGCTTAGTCGCATCCATTTACCCATATTGAGAACTAGCCTACTCACTGCACTATTACTGGTCTTTGTGGAAGTATTAAAAGAGCTTCCCACCACCCTCATCCTGAGGCCTTTCAATTTCAATACCTTGGCGGTACGCACCTATGAGTTAGCCTCTGACGAGCGTTTAGTCGATGCTGCCCTACCCGCTCTAGCTATTGTTATAATAGGATTATTACCAGTTTTACTCATTACCAAAAGTATCCTTAACGAGCGCTTCAGCAATGAATAAGCAATTAATATTAGATCAAGTCACTGTGCAGTACGACGCTATTGCTGCAGTTTCTGATGCGACGTTCGCTCTCGCGGAAGGAGAGATTGGTTGCCTGCTGGGCCCTTCAGGATGCGGTAAAACAACACTATTGAGAGCCATTGCAGGCTTCGAATCACTTTCCGCAGGAAGCATCAGTTTACATGACGAGTACATCAGTACACCCAAGCGAACCAAAGCACCCGAAGACAGAGCCGTGGGTATGGTTTTTCAGGATTTCGCATTATTTCCCCACTTAAATGTGCGTGACAATATAGGTTTTGGTCTAAGCGATTTATCTTCTGGCGAAAAAACCCGTCGTGTTTTAGAAATGCTTGAATTGGTCGGTTTAGTGAGCGTTGCAGACCGATTTCCACACGAATTATCTGGCGGACAACAGCAGCGTGTCGCACTGGCAAGAGCGCTAGCGCCCAGCCCTCAAATTTTATTACTAGATGAGCCATTCTCTAACCTTGATGCGGAGCTTAGAACTCAGCTTGCAGCAGAGATTCGTATTCTGCTAAAAAAGAACAAAGTAACTGCATTGCTGGTTACTCATGATCAGGATGAGGCCTTTGCAATGGCCGACAAAATTGCGCTACTTAATGCCGGTAAAATCGTACAGATTGACACTCCCTATAAGCTTTATCACAAGCCGGGAAGTTTATTTGCAGCAGACTTTATTGGTAAAGGCACTATTATAAATGTGGGCATTGATGCGGCAGGATTGCTGGGCAATAACCTAGGTAGTCTTTCGATTAATGCACTTCCTGAGGATCTGGGTAATACAGTGAAGCTATTAGTTAGGCCAGATGATATAGCCTATGATGAATCCTCAGACACAAAACTACCCATCGTATCTAAGTCTTTTCTTGGCCCTAACTATCTGTACGAGTTAGCACTAAAAGATGGTCAGCGGGTCCCGTGTTTGACGCATAGTCATGTTGATATTCCAGTGGGCGATGAACTGCCTGTGCGCTTTGATCTTCGTCACGTAGTGATTTTCAATCCAGACTAGTCATAGACAGACGGCTTTATCGCGTTTGTTCTCTCTTTCGCTTTTTTAAGGCTGCCAGCTGCCACTCGGGTAATTTTACCCTAGTGTCATAATCTGCATCTTCGTCGTAATCAGACATATCCTCAGCCGCAAGAGTATTCAGTTTACGTAAAGCAGTTTTAAACCAACCAATTGAGGGCTTTTTGTCCGTCACATACCACTCCCATTTCCGTCATCTTATTGTCCTAGGTCTAACTCGATTATTCGCTTTGTAGAATTCAAGGCTCAAGAACTTTACTAATCAGCCACCAAACATTAAATCAAGTTTGAGACGTAGTATAAACATTCACAAGCACTACATCACCCACTATGAAGAACAAACCTTGTATCGCCAGCCACCGCAGAATATCGGTATAAATGGCATATGACATGATGGCCACTAATAAAACGCCTATGCCGCTCCATGTGGAGTAGACGACCGACAAAGGAAGCATCTGCACAGCAAAGGATAAAAGATAGAATGATCCGAGATAACAGGCACCCAAAACAATACTGGGGACTGATTTAAAAAAACTATCAGTCAGAGCCTACATTAACGTCCCAGCGACTTCTAAGGCGATCGCGGCTAATAAAATGAGATACTTTTCCATATTAGGGCCCTTTTTCCTATCTATAGAACAATAACCGAGACAAATAACCTATAGCCTTGAAAAACATAATTAGACTACTAACCAATACCTGCATGATCCACGTTATTGACGCGTTCAATTTTCACATAATTAAAACTATTTCTAGAATTTGCACAATATTATGGATTGAGTAAATTACACATCGATTAGCGATAATAGACTAAAATATTCAAGTAGAAGGTGTATAAAAGATAAGAAAATCGTTTAAATAAGGGCCATACGTAAATGAAGCCATACATGAATTTAATCACGCTTTTAATTGTGATCTCTAACCTCTCACTCTCAGGCTGCGATGACTCATCGCCTGTAACAAAGCACGAAGCTATTTATCACTCATCTAGTTCAGTAACATCGTCAGCTGCCATTGCAATACCTGACAACTATGGTGCTGAGGTCGCCCAAGACATTCTAGCTCTCGGTGGCAATGCTGTGGATGCCGCAGTCGCAACAGGCTTTGCGTTGGCCGTTACCTTTATTGACGCGGGGAATATTGGTGGCGGTGGTTTCATGACTGTCAAGATGGATAATGATATTGCGTTTTTAGACTATCGTGAAAAAGCGCCGCTAAAGGCACACAAAGACATGTATCTTGATGCTCAAGGTAATGTCATCGACAATATTACTTTAATTGGTGGGCAAGCCGCGGGTGTGCCGGGTACCGTCGCCGGCTTTTGGGAAGCGCACAAGCGCTTTGGGAAATTACCTTGGAATGAGGTGGTAAAACCGGCCATAGATTTAGCCGCTAATGGATTCCTTCCTGCGCCTATTCTTGCCGACAGCATTCACAGCATGGAACACCGCTTTGACGGCAAAACCAACTTTAACGACTACTTTAACCACATCAATAGTTCAAAGGTTTTTAAACAACCTGAATTGGCAAAGACCCTTGCTCGAATCGCAGAGTTTGGTGCTGATGATTTTTATCGTGGGAAAACCGCGGCTCTCATCGTCGAGGAAATGAAACGGAGTAATGGTCTAATTTCTGCCGAAGACTTAGACCAATACTCAGCCGTTTGGCGAGAACCAGTGCGCGCTAACTGGCGTGACTATGAAATAATATCTGCGCCACCGCCAAGTTCCGGCGGTTTTGCAATTGTTCAGCTACTTAAAATGAAAGATTATCTCGCTGAGCATTTTGCAAATATCGATCATAATTCTGCCCAATATATTCATCTTATCGCTGAAATGGAAAAACGCGTTTTCGCTGATCGTGCTGAGTATCTGGGTGATCCTGATTTTTTCGATATTGATATCAATGCACTCATCAATGATAACTATGTCAGTAAACGGGCCGCTGAGGTTAATCCCAAGACTATATCGAGCTTAAAAAGTATTAATCCTGGTTTAGAGTCTCCCAACACCACACATTATTCTATTGTTGACCAGTGGGGCAATGCTGTCTCTAACACTTATACAATCAATTGGGATTACGGCAGCGGAGTGGTGGTGGGCGGAGCTGGATTTTTACTGAATAATGAAATGGACGACTTTAGCGCAAAGCCTGGAGTACCTAATATTTTTGGTGTGGTGGGCAATGAAGCTAACGAAATTCAACCTGGTAAGCGCATGCTGTCCTCGATGTCACCCACTATTGTGCTAAAGGACGGCGAAGTAGAGATGGTTGTGGGTACACCGGGTGGTTCGACTATTTTCACCACTGTGTTTCAGGTAATTATCAATATTTTAGACTTTAACATGACACCATTGGAAGCTATTGGTGCGACGCGTTTTCATCACCAATTGGTACCGGCGGACCTCATTACCTACAGTGGATTCAGCATAGACAGACCACTATCAGACCGAGTGATTAATGACCTTACCGAGAAAGGCTATCGTACTCAGCCGCACTCGTTTGAGTATGGTGATGTACAAATCATTGTAAAAGATGGAACCTCATGGATTGCTGCATCGGACCCTAGAGATAGGGGTCAGTCTCGCGTTTTTGAACCAACATCAAAAACGCGAGACCAATAAAGTACTCTTAATCAGAGCGACAATTGTACTTTAATGCCGAGATTTCTCCCCGGCAACGGAACCTCGTCTTTTACGAAAGACGAGTGGTTTCTAGCCACTTCATCGAGTAAGTTTTTAGCAAACAGTGACACTGTTGCAGTCTGCTTTTTACCGAAAGTGAAGGTTTTAACTGCATTAAGATTCAGCATGTTAAAGCCACTGGTAACCGTTTCATTGGTGCCAATATCTCTCTGAGACCCGACATCTTTTAAATCAAGCTTTAACTCAAGACTATTTTTGGCATAAGAAATCGCATAAATGTTTCTATCAGGAGTCATCCGAGGAATATTGCTATCATCACGGAACTCTCCAGCAACTGAATCACGACCAAATGACAAAGTCAGGTCGCCGTCACCCAGTTCAAAAACGGTACCCATCTCTAATTCATAGCCGACAAATTGCGCATTCTGCTGCAAATAATTGGCCTTTATTAAGCCGCCATGATCATCTTCGTCATCATGCTCGTCGTGCGTTTCTGCAGTTTCGTCTTGGAGATAGATATAATTAGCGACATCGTTTTTAAACAAGGTAAACGTTCCAAAAACTCCTTCATGCTCATAAGACAGAGTTGCATCAAAGTTTGTCGATTGCTCAGACTCCAAATCAGTATTACCAATCTCCAAGCGACCAGTGGCCAGATGCGCGCCGTTCATGAACAACTCCATAGCGGACGGGGTTCTTTCAACCATTCCAGCACTGACGTTCAAGTCAAAGTTTTCATTGAGATCTTTACTGAGGCTCATCGCGAAGCTTGTCGCATTATAATCTTTGGAGAAGTAGTCCATCTCTTCGTCATGCTGTTCTTCCTCATGCTCGTCGTGATGTTCTTCCTCATGCTCTTCTTCATGACTCACTGAGCCTTTTCGACTTGTGCGGTCATGTCGTATGCCCAGGTCAAGATGAAACGAATCTACCTGTTTGCTCAGATAGTATCCCAAAGTCATTTCTTCGCTGACCGTTGGGTTCATAAATGCCTCTTCTCCCACAATGGACATATCTTCGTCGACAAAATTGAGTGATATTTTTTGCAGAAGGTCATCATTGGATAAGTCGAAAATAGCGCCGTATTCTCGAGATTCATTACTGAACACTGTTGGTCCCTCTGCATGATCTTCATCGCCGTGCTCCTCACCTTCATGCTCCTCACCTTCGTACTCTTCTTCAGCATGCTGCTCGGTCAACGAATAATCAGTATCTCTGATGAAATAATTGACCTTTTTCAACCAACTATTACTGACGATATATGCGCCTTCTAAATTGACCACTTCCGAGTCAGTCGTAGAGAAAATTCGCTCTCCCTCATGCTCTTCTCCTTCGTGCTCTTCTCCATGTTCATCGCCATGAAACGGAATGCCATAGATGCTCTCAACGCTGTTGACAGACACGCCGAAGTAGCCCCAATCGCCTGCTTTAGAAACGCCCAAACGAAGTGCTTTGTTCTCAAAATCAGAATTAGACAGGAACCCTTCTTCTTCTTCGTGCTCATCATCATCGTGCTCATCTTCGTGCTCACCTTCATGGTCTTCGTCATGAAGTATTGCGCCACTTGGAACATCAAAATTATCGAACTGAGAATCCTTGTACGCAAAACTGAAATTCAAACCGCCAAGATTATTTTGGTAAGAAAGGTTGTGGCTATCACCGTCATTAACCGACTGCGCTTCCAGACCAAGCTTTAACTCTGACTCTGCGAAATCTTCTCGTGCAATAGTGCTATCAACAATATTAATGATGCCGCCGATAGTGCCATTGGCATACAGTAGCGAAGAAGGACCCCTAACAATTTCAATTTGTTGTATGTTATTTAAGTCAACATCGTTAACGTGGTCAACACCAATTCCGGCAACATCTCTTACAACCATCCCATTGTTGAGGATTTTAACGCGATTGCCTGACATACCACGGATAATCGGTTGGCCAACGCCTGAACCATAATCCGCTGATGAAACTCCTAACAGACCATCTAATGATTCACCTAGACTTTGAGATGCCGTAGCTGATATATCGTCACCACTGACCACATGCAATGGATTTTCAATATCGCTTAAGGTTTGATCGATCAACGATGATGTGACGATCACTTCTTCTAAAACATTTGCAAGTGCATTAACACTTAATAAAGCGCTCACCAAAACGGGAGCATAGATACGTGGGTTCATGAAAGAACCTCCTAAAAAATTTGAATTTAATGTGTAATAGGTAAAATTAAATTTAAACTTTAGGTGGTGCTCGAGAAAGGTAGAGAGAGAATGGAGAAGCTGAGGACCCTAAAAGAGGCTCCTCGGAAAACAGATCTATAAAAAAACTAGCGGCAGGCAAGTCACTGGCAGAAGAAACCAGCGTACCCTTAAAAACATGACAACTATCGCATTCTGATTGTGCACCTAAGTTTTGCTCAAATGCATGCGTCGATTCGTGAACTAAATTATTGGCGACAAAAAGTATCGCCATAAACAGCAGCAGCGCAGAATAATTTTTAAATCTAGTTGCTGACAAAATTCTAAACCTTTAGCTCTCAGAAAATCTTGGACGCTCAGTCGGCTGTCGCTATAAAATAATTCATTAATATAGCAAGTACCAGAATGTGATTTAGTTCAAACTAATTACAATTCATTAACCGCAGTGATTGGAAATGAAATCTTCTGCACAGCAGAAAATTAATTCTTTGCGTTGTGGATCCATGTTTTCAAGGGTTTTACGCATAAACGACAGTCGTGGATTATTTCTCAACACTCCCATATGACGGCTAACAAACCGCCAGTAAAGCCCATCAACGGTATTGCACCATTCGCCTTTCTTATAATCACTCATTTTTAAAATATAATTTGAGCCACAAATATACGGCTTAGTGGCAAAAATACCGCCGTCGGCAAAGGTCCCCATGCCAAAAACATTGGGGGTCATTACCCATTCAGAGGAATCTACGTACATCTCCATAAACCAACGATAAACCTCTTTTGGGTGTACCTCGCACAGAGTCATAAGGTTGGCAATAACCATCAATCGATTAATATGGTGCGTGTACCCATATCGGTCCGAGAAATTGATGGCATCATCTAGCGGCGGTATGCCCGTCTCACCGGAATACCAACTCTGGTTGAGAGATCCAGAAAAATTGAAAAAATTACTCTGCAACTGGGTCTCGCCATGATGCTGATAAACCCCTCGAATAAACTCGCGCCAACCAATAATTTGACGAAGAAAACCCTCTACAGAGTTCAATGGAATATCGTGTGTCTCGGTATAGGCTAAAACTTTATCAATGATGTCAGTGGGTGTAATTAACCCCATATTTAGAGCTGGGCTTAATGCACTATGAAACATAAATGTATCATTCTGTAAAATTGCATCTTCGTAGATACCAAACTTCTCAAATTTAATCGCTAAAAAGTAGTCAATCTTTTCAAGCGCATCACTTCGAGTTAATGGCATCCAAACATCGTCCATTTTGCCTGGATGATCTGTGAATTTTGATTCGATGACGGTTTTTAACATCTCTACATATTTAGACACCTTAGGCTTGAACTGCTGAGGTAGTGTTAGCCCCTTGGGTATTTTCTTGCGGTTGTCTTCATCAAAAGACCACTTACCCCCCAGAGGTTTTTGTTGCTCATCCATCAATAAATTAAGTTTTTTACGGACTTCTTTATAAAAATTCCCCATGCGGAGCGTTTTAGACTTACCGTTAAAAGCCAAAAACTCCTCACGATCCAGCAAAAACATGGGTGACGGCAAAATGGTCAAGACTACATTTTGCTGCTCTGCAAAGGCTCTGATTCTTGACTCAAAATCTTTGTCTTCAATTTCAAAGACTTTTAGCTCCTTAGTTCCGCTAACGGCAAAGTAACCAGCTAACTTATCTTCATAGGACTGATCAAAAGACGGATGCTCGATATCCAGATACTCAACAGCGCAATGAGCTGCCTGTAACTCATCGCGTTTTTCCCGCATAGCCGTTAAAAACATCAGTATTTTTAATTTATGGTGTTTCTCATAGGTACAAAGACCAAGGTCTTCTGCCATGAAGATATTGTCGGCACTTACGGCCTGAATGATATCTAAAGAGAACAGCTGATTACCGAGAATAAGAAGGGTACTTTTGGACATATTTCTTTAAACCTTTTAGGAAGCCACCAATTGATTTTTTATTTTACGCATACAATGCGGTAATTAGCCTTGGCTGCTAGTATTAAAATTTCTAAAGTGAAAGTAGTTAACGCCACTTCCCTTATTAGTATTATCTATCATCGTTGTAGCCAGTAAACTAGCCTGTATGCTTCGATACTGACTAAAGCTACCCATCAACAGTGGATCAATTAATGTGGCCAAAAACTGGCCGGCTCTTTCGGCAGGTCTTTTCTCTTGCCTCTGCCCAATCAGTAAGCCAGGACGGTAAATGTTGATGCGTGAAAAACCCAGCGATTTTATCGCCTCTTCTAACTCTCCTTTGGTGCGCAAGTAGAAGTTTTTTGAGTGCGCGTCTGCGCCCACAGAAGAAACCAGACTTAGTCCTGTTGCACCCGCTTCTCTGGCTTTTTTGGCCAGTGCAAAGGCATAGTCAAAATCTACCATTCTAAAGGCAATGCGGCTACCTGCGGTCTTAATGGTCGTTCCTAAACACAGATAAAAATGATTGCAGTGAGGCAACTCACCATTAATCAGGAATTGTTTAAAATCAATCTCTAGGATTTCAGCATTGGCGGGCAGATCTTCAACCTGTCGCCTAGCTAAAGCCACTGGTTTATCACCGCGATCGGCTAGTTGTTTGAGAATATTACTTCCTACCAGCCCTGTTGCTCCAGCAACAATCGAATTTTTCATCTAAGTCTCCGGTTTAGTGCCACCTCTAAAGGAACTCATAGTACCCTTAAACACAGTAATTTCCTGATAAAAACGAAGTGTACAACTAAATAGCATCATGGTTGTTTGTTCCTTACAATATACTCATACACTTATTCTTTATCGAGCGCGAGAGGCATACTATGGATGACTTGAATTGGGCAGAATTTGAGCGCGTTGACCTGAGGGTTGGAACAATTATTACTGCGGAGATATTTAAGGAAGCCCGCAAACCTGCCATTAAAATGAGCATAGATTTTGGTGAGGGGATAGGTATTCGAAAATCTTCTGCGCAAATTACTGACCACTACACCCCTGAAGATTTAGTGGGTAAACAAATTTCTGCGGTGGTTAATTTCCCAAAAAAACAAATTGGGCCAATGATGTCTGAATGTTTAGTCACCGGCTTCACTCAACCTGATGGCAGTATTATTTTGGCAGTACCGGACAAAGACGCGGCCAAGGGGTCACGTTTGGCATAACTCAGTACAGAATCAGAACTATTTCGTGAGCATTTACATCGGCTACCTGAAAAGGACAAAAATAGAGTAGCGGTAGCCCGCACCTTGGTTTGGCCAAACACCATAATAGTGATCGGTTTTCTGACTATGGCATTAATGATCAGCTTTTACGCCAAGTCTTATCACTATGCCCTTCGGAAAAATAGTTAATCCCAATCGGAGTTACGACCATGAGTGGAGAAATGTTACTTGCGGTTAGTTGTGGTTTCGTGATGATATTAGCCGGCGTCTTCATTTGGTAGTATATCAAAAATTATTATTATGATTAAAAAGTGAACATTACTTAATTTGATCGCCAATTTTATTCCTTTATGCGAAAGGGAGATGTAATACGTAATGAACAATATATCTGAAACTAATTTAATGATTGAACCGCAAGATTGGACCTTTCCAGTTCCCATAGCCTATGGGCCTGGCCGCTTGGCTGAGATTGGATATCATTGTCAGAAATTGGGTATCTCAAATCCACTTATCGTTACAGATAAGGGCAGTCATCACCTACCGTTCATTGGCGATTTACAAACATATTTATCAAAAGCCTCTATTAATTCAGTCCTTTTCAGTGGAATTTCCCCCAACCCAGTGGCCGAGGATATTAATCAAGGCTGCTCGGTGTTTATTAACGGCCAGCATGACAGTGTAATTGCTATTGGCGGTGGCAGTGCGATGGATGGAGGTAAGTGTATTTGTCTCACGGCAAATAATGATTTTAATATATGGGATTTTGAATTTGAACAACCCGTTCCTGTGATGGACGCCGATCAGCCCTTTCCCACCCTTATTACTATCCCAACAACGGCAGGTACAGGCGCTGAGACTGAGAGCACGGCGATGGTAACGCATGCAGAGAAGGGGATGAAATTTTGTGTTTGGCACCCAGATCTTAAGCCATCTCTTGCACTCTTAGATCCAGAACTCACTATTGGTCTACCGGCGACGCTAACCGCTTGGACTGGCACAGACGCTATGGTTCACGCTATCGAGGCGTTTCTGGTACCTGGATTTCATCCACTTTGCGATGGTGCTGCACTTGAGGGACTTACGCTAGTATCAAAATGGCTACCTATTGCGGTGCGTGAACCTAACAACATGGCTGCACGAGGTGGCATGCTCGTGGGTTCCTGCTTAGCGGGGATAGCCTTCATTAAAGGACTAGGTATGGTGCACGCGATTTCACACATGGTGGGCGCAGAATTTGACACACAACACGGTCTCACGAACGCCATCATCCTTCCTGTTGTACTGCGCTTTAATTTACCGGGAATGGAGCTACATGTGACTCGTATGGCAAAAGCGATGGGGCTAGAGGACCACTCTATTACCGGATTTATTACAGAAATTGAACGTATCTTGGATGAAATCAACATTCCTAGATCCCTTCGCGATATTGACGTCCCATTAGATTGTGCTCAAAGAATCGCGGAAAAAGCCATTCTAGATAGCGCAGCAAGTACCAATCCACGACAGGCAAGTGTGGAAGAAATCCGCGGTTTAGTCGAAACAGCCATACAACAAGCGCGCTGAATGGGAGATAGAAATTATATGGAAAATCTCAAGAAATTTTATATCGGGGGTGAATGGAATACGCCAATTTCCGACGTAACCATGCCCGTTTTGAATCCTGCAACCGAAAAACAAATAGCAACCGTTGCTATGGGTAACGCTAATGACGTAGATAATGCCGTAGCCGCCGCCAAAATAGCTTTCCAGCGGTTTTCAAAAACTAGTGCAGAGGAGCGTTTAGCCTTACTTTATAAACTCAAGGATGCCACAGAACGACGGTTAGAAGATTTGGCGCAAGCAATGCGATTGGAAATGGGAGCACCCATCACTATGGCACGCGAGGCCCAAGCTGATGCCGCCATCGGTCATCTTAATGGATTCATTGAGGCACTCGAAGGCTTTAATCATCATGCAGTACTGACCAATGGTGATCATCTTATACATGAACCTATTGGCGTATGTGGACTGATTACCCCCTGGAATTGGCCGATGAACCAAATTGCGCTGAAAGTTATTCCAGCGCTTGCGACTGGTTGCACCTGTGTACTGAAGCCCTCTGAACATACCCCTATCTCAGCCATGCTTTATGCAGAGATTATCCATGAAGCGGGATACCCTCCTGGCGTATTCAATCTCATTAACGGCGACGGTCCTACCGTTGGCTCTGCCCTATCAAGGCATCCCGATGTACAAATGATGTCTTTTACAGGATCAACCAGAGCAGGGAAATCAATTACTCGTGATGCCGCAGAAACAATTAAACGGGTAACATTAGAGCTTGGTGGAAAATCCCCTAACCTTGTATTTGCGGATTGTGATCTTGAAACTCAAGTAACAGATTCTATTAACGAGTGCATGTACAACACTGGGCAGTCCTGTGATGCACCAACTCGACTACTGGTCGAGAGAAGTTGCTATAACGAGGTTCTTGCAATTGCGAAACGCGCCGCATTAGCCATCGAAGTAGGCAATCCTGAACAAGAAGGAGATCATATTGGCCCACTATTCGACAAGATCCAATTTGATCGAGTACAAACTATGATAGGAGTAGGCATTGATGAGGGTGCCACCCTTTTAGCTGGCGGGTTAGGAAAACCGAAGGGTGCCAGTGTGGGATGGTTTGTTAAACCCACTATTTTTGCCGATGTATCAAATAGCATGCGTATTGCTCAAGAGGAAATTTTTGGACCTGTGCTGGTTATCATACCTTTCGACAGCGAAGAGAATGCTATTTCCATTGCCAATGACACCCCTTATGGGCTTGCAGCCTACTTACAAACCGGAAATCCAGATCGGGCAAGACGTGTCGCCGCCCAACTGCGCGCCGGTGCAGTGCACATCAATGGAGGCGGCTTCAATTATGGCTCCCCATTTGGTGGTTATAAACAATCAGGAAATGGTCGGGAAGGCGGTATGATGGGGCTAGAAGATTACCTTGAGACCAAAACTTTACACGGATTGTAAATCTCGAGCGCTAGCTAAAATAACCACCAGCGGACTCCCCCATGACCGCAAAGGGTCTCTGACTCAGCTCTTGATAAACTGACAGCCCATCATCGATAGCTCCAGGCCATGGATCTATTACTTTGGTCGTACCGGACAAAGTGGCGGCTAAGGGGTCACTTTTAGCATAACCATGCCCCAGCAGTCTTTGACACCGTAATTGCGCTCTGACGCTTTAGTTAGGTGTGTAAATGTATTCATCACCCTCAACAAAGTCTTCTGCTAACGTTTTATCAACCATCACGGGCATTTGTATTGAGGGTGAATAAAGTGGGCCGTCAGATTCTGCCCGATGCTCAGCCAGTAAATCCTTCAGCTGTTTAACAATATCAGGTCGACTGGTAGCTAAATTGTCTTGCTCAGTTGGGTCTACCGCGAGATCAAAGAGCCAATGTTGCAGTCCATCCGTGGGCCGATCATTGACCTGCAATTTCCAGTCACCATGACGTACCACTTGATAGTGCCCGTTTTGCCAAAATAAGGTTTCCCGAGTCCACTTAGTCGCATCTTGATTTATCATCAAAGGCAATGTATCAAGTCCATCGATAACGACACCTGCGGGTTGACTAGCGCCCGCAGCTGCGGCAATTGTGGGCATCACATCAATATGAGCTACAGGGGTTTCAACCACGGTACCTGCAGCAATTTTACTTGGCCACTTAATCATCATGGGAACGCGCAATCCACCCTCAAACATGGTGATCTTCCAACCTCTGAAAGGTTGGTTGACCTCAGGAATACCAATGTAGCCGGCACCTCCGTTATCACTGGTAAAGATGATCATCGTGTTGTCCGACAGGCCCTCCTCTTCCAGCGTATCCAAAATACGCCCCACACTTCGATCAATCGCTCTAACCATTCCGGCATATACGCGTTTTCGATGCGGCTTGATGTCACCCACAGCCTCATAATCTTCGCGGGTAGCTTGCAGCGGCGTATGCGGCCCCCAATGGGCAAGATAGAGGAAAAAAGGTCTATTTTTATTAGCTTTGATGACATTAACTGACTCATCGGTCCAATAGTCCGTTAAGTAACCCTTGGGTTTGAATCTATCGGTATCCACTGAATTGAAAGAATTAGCATAGGTCATTGCCGCCCAAAGAAACTGATCTATAGGATCAAAAGGTAATTTTGCATTAACAACGTTAGAGTCGTCTTCCGGAAGATACAAGCCACTGGACATTAATAGGCTGTCGTCAAAACCCTGTTGATGCGCAGCCATGCCATTATCTCGGCCCAAGTGCCACTTACCCACATGCGCCGTATAATAACCGCTAGCTTGGAGCGTTTCGGCAACCGTTACCTCCTCTGCTGGCAAGCCCTTAAGCTCATAGGCTGGCTGAGTAGCTTCCAAGGCTTGATCATAAAAACTAGGTGGAAGATTGTTATCCATTTGTTGAGATATGCTGCTCACTACGTTGCCCATGCCTGCCGGCGTGGGGGTAAATTCAAACCCAGTGCGGGTAGGATATCGGCCGGTCATCATCATTGCTCGGGAAGGCGCACAGGTACTAGCACCAGAATATGATTGGGTAAATAGAGCCCCCTCGGCAGCCAGCTGATCAATGTTTGGCGTTTCAATGAGGCCGCCGCCAAACGTTGATATGTCGTTGTATCCTAAGTCATCAGCTACGATAAGAATAATATTGGGGGGTTGCTCGCCGTCGTCACTGGGGGCCAGCGGGCCTTTTTGCCATGGGATTGAACGGTTTGGACCAATATCAGTTGCGGCAAACCTGTATTTGACAATGCCTAGCAAAATATCCGTGCGCTTGAACCAGGCTAATGAACCTAAGGCGATAATAACCACTAAAGCTGCAATCACAAATTTTTTCATCGATCACCTTTTATCTCTAAAATAGTTGGTAGCGAGGTCCGCGGGGTTGCGGAATTATTTTATTTGCTGGCAATGTGCAAATTCGATTCATATAGGTCGTGCTTCCATCGGCATATTCCCAAACTAACTGCTGACCCTTCTTGTAGCGTTTAACCACAATCGGACCAAAACCGAAGACATTAAACTCAAGGACCTTGTTATTCCATGTCATGCTCGCCGAGGTGCGGTTACAATATTCTTTATCGCCAATGACAAACAATACTGAACCCTCGGTGTCATTAGAGTTTTCGTCCGCGGTAAGATTAGGACCCCCATCATGAATAATCCCTGAAGAGGTAATGACTGTGCGCGCACCGCACTGTTCTACACGCTCTACATGCCCAACTTTACCCGTCACCCCTATCCAGAGGCCTCTAATATCATCAGCACCCTGCGGAAGAGACTCTGCGCACTGGGTTAATACTGGCATTGGAAAATGGTCATAGCCACACCCAGGTGTATTTCCTTTGGGTATGTCGGCCGCTTGCTTTCCAAGACCGCCTAATTGGGGAAGTTCACAATAGTTTAATGCACTGCCGTCTCCCGATAATGTCGCCGGATCTATGGTGAGGGGTGGCCTTTCTGAAAAGTACAATTGCCAAAAAGCAGCGACAAACAGAACCGTCACTACCACAAATAATCTAGTGATGTTTTTTTTCATTGAGCCTCCAAACTAGCCAACTATATCCCACATGAGTTGCGCTCTTGGGCGCGCAATTAATAACCACAACGTGTAGATGAATAGTTTGCTTAGCAACACTGTCATATTGGCAGTTTTAATGTCAATATATTTTTCAGAAAGCATTTCTCGCCGCCCGGCTAAAGTTAGGGCGATAAGAATATTGGGAGAGGATTTATAAAGGCTAAAAATAAGTACTTGTCAGTGAAGCATTTAGACGCTTATAAAAAAGGAGTTAATGCGGTAATCGCCATTAACTCCTTAGCAGCTCTGTGGTGTTGTTTACTGATCGCTTGAGTTCTTTAACCATCTTATCTGCCAGACTATTCCAACCAGATAGATGATTAAAAATGCCAAATGGAAATTAAGAATAAGAGGGTCTTCAAACGAATCCACAAAAGGGTCCCCTAGCGGTAGGCGTCGTAAAAAGTCGGTAATTGCGGGTATCATATGGAATAAAAGCGTACTGGTGTAACCCAAGGCCTGAAAGTACTTGGAGAAGCCACCAAACAGCTTGAATTTTTCCATGACAAGACCACCAAAAACTGCCACCAGCGTTAGCACACCCAACCAGTGCGCTATGCCAAAGCCGCCTTGGTTGTAAATCGCCAGAGACGACCCTGCGACAAAAATAGTAATGTACACATAAAGCCTTCCTGGCAGGTGCTGCATAGATATCACTTTGTAATGGCGCAAAGTGTAAAACGCAGTTACAAGTGCAAGTACACCAAATATGGTGTGAAACCATCCTAGTAATGTCATGTCTGGCATATTAAATCTCTCCGTTTTTATGTGTTTTTAACAAACATTTGTTTTTTATGGGTTCGAACTCAACGAAATCGAAGAACGCCACTAGCACCGCTAGTCAGTTTTATCTTAGTAACGGTGGATGGCGTTCTATTATTAAAAAAAAGCCTATTTATGTGGCGTTACTAAAAACTTGGTCCCGGTTGCCTGTTTTACATAGCTTTGTATTATTTCAGGCTGCAGCATTTCCTCAAAAGAAATCTCTTGAGTATAGTGGCTAGCAAAAGTTGTTTTAATTTCTTTAGCTACTCTCGCACGCATCTGGCCAAATTTCTCCATGCCGATTCGTCCTATCATTGGCGTTAACAACCAGCCGCCAAGTCCCCATTGCATTCCAAATGATCTGTTTAGAATCGTTGGCGATTGGTCTAAGCCACCATAGATATACACCTGCTTGTAAGTATCTGAACCATATCGACTGTATTCTTTAGCAGTTGCGTTTGCAGCAACTTCCATTGCAGCCAGTATCTGCCCCGGAAGCTTGCCTTCATTACCGCCGCCCGTCGCATCGAATGCTAAGGTAGCGCCTGTCGCAATTAATGCCGCCACCAAGTCTTTGGTAAAAGTCGCATCGCTGGTATTTACCACATACTCTGCACCCAAGCTTTTGAGTATCTCAACGTGCTCTGCTTTACGCACAATATTTACAAGACCAATACCGTCATCTTTACAAATCTTAACCAGCATTTGTCCTAAGTTTGATGCTGCAGCTGTGTTGACAATAGCCGTATGATTTTCCATTTTCATGGTTTCAATAAACGCCAATGCTGTTAATGGGTTAACAAATGAAGAGGCGGCTTCAGCAGAGGTTGTATTGTCATCCATCACCAAACAGCTGCTGGCAGGCACACATCGGTACTGGGAATACATGGCTCCGCCTGCAACACCCACTGTCTTACCAATAAGCTCTTTAGCATTAACACCGGCATCAACTACTACACCAGATCCCTCGTTACCTGCCTGCATAGGCTGGTCCAAACGAGGCGTCATTGCTTTCATTAGCGCTGGACGCACTTTCATTGAGGCGACAGTGTCGTCACCAGAACCTGACACTGTTAGGCTGCCTAGATCTGCAGCAAAGGTGGTAAGTAGTGCAAGGTCGGATGGGTTGATCGGGGCAGCCTCTACTTTAATCAGTACTTCATTATCTGACGGCTTGGGCATGGCTACATTAGCAATAGAAATTGTTATATCGCCTGCGCTGGTGACTGTAGAGATTATTTCTTTTGACATCTGTTCTGACATACTGATTTACCCTTTTGGTTTGTGTTCGTGACGGTTATGTTTTTATTTGACGGTATGATATATTGACCGGAGTGTTTATAACAAGTAGACAATATAATCATACTGGTATACAAATACAAACCATGACTAAATATGTAAGCCCAGTGAAAAACGCCTTAAAGAGCCCAGTGGTAAACGCCTTAAAGCTAATTGGTGGTAAGTGGAAAATTGCCATTATCTATACCTTGCGAGGTGACCCTGTCAGATTTGGGGAGTTAAAGCGAACGTTATCGCCAATCACTCAGCAAATGTTGACTAAACAGCTCCGAGAGCTGGAAAGGGATTTATTGATTGATCGCACAGTGTTTGAGGTGATTCCGCCAAAAGTTGAGTATTCACTGACAGAGTTTGGTCAATCTTTTATGCCTGTGATGGAATCACTGTGCAATTGGAGTACTGAAAACCAATATCTGATGGAAGGTATTTCAAAAAGAGAAGACTCCACCTCTGACATCGCTTTAGATCAGGCGGCCTTTTAAGCGATCGTTTTATTAAAACTACTTATTGAGTTGCAGTGATGCTCTTGATGAACGCAAGAACCTGTGCGACTGATTGAACATCAGCATATTTGGCATTCAAATCAAATAAATTTGCACGATGGGCCTCCCTATTTCGATCACCAACGGCTTCTTCAGCGACGACTACTTGGTAGTTATGCTGCAGTGCGTCGACCGCTGACGCACGTACACAGCCACTGGTGGTCAACCCGGCAATAACCAATGAATCTATAGACAGCGCTCCCATCTGCTGATGCAGGTCAGTTTGGTAAAAGGCACTAGCCCATTGTTTCTCTATTAGTGGCTCCGAGGCCAAACGACCTAAACTGCTATCTACTTCGACCCAGTGTGAACCGGCTTCCAAAAGATTGAGCGAAGGCACTTTAGCTCTGAACACAGTCGCCTGTTGGTCATTGTGATAGACCACTGTAGTAAAAAAAACAGGTAGCGCCTTTGCACGAAATGTCTCAAGCAGCTGACAGTTAGCGGTAATAACCTCTGGGCAATGAGTCCCCAGAGGACAGGCAGGATCAGTAAAACCATTGATCACATCCACCACTAAAAGGGCCGGCTTTGCCGCCAGACCAAGGGAAGTGTGCTCAAGGTTATTAGTGTTCATTTTCCGTACCCTTTGCCAGTCATAAAAAAACGGACTGCGCTTTCCATAAAAAGAAGCACAGCCCGCTATTGATACTACTCTATAGTTGATTAAAACCGATAGATGAAATCAACACCGTATGAATCCTTGGCACCCGGATGAATAAATGATCCACCAAACTCAGGTGCTGGAATGATTTCTTCCAAATAGTTTTCATCGGTTATATTTCGACCCCAGAATGTTAGACCCCAGTTTTCGCTATCAAAGGAAACTCGCGCATTCAACGTCGAATAATCATCTCGCGTCGCTTTACTAAAGTTCTGCGCGATGGGTACACCCGGGTAGAAGACCTGCCAAATAGTCGGTGTCTCTTCACCTTGTAAACTATGGAACGCCATCTCACCGACATGCTGCCAATCCAAACGCGCTGTCATCTCAACACCCTCGGTCACAGCCATGTCAAACTGAGCACCTAAGTTGTATGTGCGATCTGGAGCTTGGGGCGCGTCATTACCTTCGGTAGCTGGACGATGAGTGTTACGAACAATCTCACTATCCAAGAACCCTGCACCACCAAAGACGGAGAGGTTTTCAGTCAGTACCGCATTAAAGTCCATTTCAAAACCCTGAATATCCAATTCTTCAATGGTAGTTACTACCCGCATTAAACCGAAGGGGCCTGCGTAAAACTCGAAGAACTGATTGTCTTCAACCTCAGTTTTGAAAACCGCAACATTGACGCGCAAACGACTATCCATAAACTCCATTTTACTGCCTAGCTCAAAGCTGGTTGACACTTCTTTGTCATACTCATCCTTAACCGATAGCTTGGCATCGACTAGCGCGCCGGGATTGGTTCCATCGCCATTATTGTTGTACCACAGGTCAATAAGTGCCTCGCTGCCAATAGAGTTAAAACCACCACTCCGGAAACCAACACCCCAACTTGCATAGATATTGAGGTCCTCGGCCGCGCTCCAACTCCAAGTTACCTTGGGCTGAACCTGACTAAATGTTGCGCTTCGATCTGGCACACCATTTGGATTAGCGATAAAGGCCGGGTTAATAGGATTGGTCAACGCATTAACACTAAGTCCCGATGCATTAACATTCGGAACCTGATTGTGCACATCACGAGATTCACGATCGTAGCGAGCAGCAAATGCTAACTCCATATCATCATTCAGATCGAACTCAACCTGACCAAAGACTGCCATTACAGACGTGTCAAACATATCACTAAACATTAGATCTGTCGGATTGGGTCCAGTCGCAGGCACATAGGGCTGACGCAAGAAACCATTGCCGGTATCGGCACCGTAAGCAACCACGACTTCACGCTCGATATCGGCAACATAGGCACCGGCAATCCAGCTAATCTCAGCATCAGCTTCAGAGGTTAATCTAACTTCCAAGCTCGTATCTGACTGATTACGCTCCTGATACTGGTAACCATCGCACGATGTTGGCGTATAAGGGCCATAAATACCGGTAAAGTCAGGTGCAGCTCCGCCAGCACCAGGGAAGACACCAAACGGTCCAAAGAAACCGCCAAACAGATCATCACGCCCCGCTCCACCCATAGAGGCTGGCAGATTGTTTAAGGTAGCGCGATCGGCCTGACAGGCAGGGGTTACCTCGTAGCCATAAAAAGTGGCACTGGTACCATCTGAAAGCAAGTACTCCTCAAGATCGCTGTAACTAAAGATCGCACTGATATCAAAATCTTCGCGATCCCAATCTGCTTTGACAGAGAACTCGCTTGTTTCCTGCTTATTTTCACCGGGTACGTTGTTGGAGAAAATAAACTCATGCTCATTTACATCCTTAAAAAAGGTCGGCCCAAGACCAAATCCTTCGGCGAACATTGGAATAGCAAACACGGCGTTAAAGTTGATGGCACCGCCCTTTACTTCACTCGTTCCTGCTCGCATATCCAATGACAACTCTTCATTAACATCCCAAATGAGACGGCCACGAATAGTAGTATCTTCAAGAAAATCAACTGAGCTGGCACCAGTATAGGCATTACTATAATGCCCATCGGTTTCACGCCGATTCATGCTCAGACGACCTAAGACACCATCACCCAATCCACCGCTCAGCGTTAGACTAGTCGTGCTGGAACCATTGTTACCCGCACCAACTTTTACTTTACCTTCAAACTCTTCACTAGGGCGGTTAGTGGTTACCAAAATAGCACCCGCTACTGCATTACGGCCATACAGCGCACCCTGCGGACCTTTTAACACTTCAATTTGATTAACATCCATCAGTTCTTCGTTAAAGCCATTAGGATTGGTAACGAGAACCCCATCAACCACATAGGCAAAGGTAGATTCAGCATCTCGAGTTGACACAATTCCGCGAATACTGACCTGTGTGTCACCGACGTTAGCTGAGTCCACCATGGTCACGTTGGGCATTAGACCTATAAAGTCCGCTGGACGCTGAATACCCGCGCTCTCAATTTGAGCCTCAGTAAATACTGACACTGCAATGGGTACTTCTTGTAAATTTTCTGCTCGCTTTCGAGCAGAAACAACGATTTCTTCAATGACGATTTCCGCCACCGAGGTAGTTGTTATGCCGGCTAATATCGCCATCGCCATAACGTTTTTAACGCTTAATGATTTCATGATATTCCCCTTTTTTACATTTTTATGGTTTATTTTTATACTTTTTATTGATTTCGTAATGTACCTTGTGTTAGAGAAAATTGATAGCATTGCGCAGAACTCAGTTACAAAGTTCATCAATTGCCGCGTAAAACCATAATCTATCCAGGGATAATTATCGCTAGGCGGTAATGAGTCGCTCTTTTACTTAGTGTGCGTACGCGAACGTACAGAAGATTTTTTGGTTATTTTGATAGCTGGAGTGCCGGTGTTGAGATGCCTGATAGCCCTGATATTTTTATCAATCACGTCATCAATATTTTCGTGAAAGTGGTATGAAAGTCAGCCATATTAATCAAACGATTAGCGCCGTGCCTGCCAATGACACTATTGCCGCCCATCTAGAGCTGGAAGTGGGCTTTTCGCTACTCAGTCTCGTTCGTCGTTCTTATTTCTTGCAAAATGATAAAGAGATATTGGTCGATTATTTGTTAGCCCTTTACAACACTGAATTGTTTCAGTATCAAATGGATCTAAAGCTAGACTAGTTTCTTGGGTCAACCACCCTAATTTTCAGCTGGCACAGCAATTTTTTGCCGTTTTGAATAGGCGGGCAAGGGACATCCCCGAAAGAGCAAAACACACAGCAGTCTCCGACATTAGGTTTTAGGAGCGTTCTGCACTTTATGCAGTCATAGAAGAACTGACAGCTATTAGTTGGCATTATTTCAGTGCGTTTAAAAGAACACTTTGGACACGTTATGGTTGAGTTCAATTTCATGATCAACACTCTTAAGATCGATAGATTAGCTTATGCCTAGCCATGCAAGAACAGCCGTACCACCCATTAAGTAAGAGCCTGGCATTCTCAGTAAAACACCATGGTTAGTTATGCCCAGTACAACAAATAAAACTACACCCAATAGGTTTATAGCAATAATTGGATACGCCGCAGTGCTAAAAACTGGGTTGTAAGCGATATACCCTAACGTACACGAACACACCACAAGAAAAATGGTGAAAACATGCCAGCTCACAAGGCTAAGTGACTTTGTCAGTGGCTCCATAGCACTGCTATTAATATTTTCCATATATAGCTGTCCACCCAAGACACCATGTAACAAAGCGCTGACTAACGAAAGTCCCGCACCCATCATCAAAAACCAAAAATTCACTGTTGAACCTCACTCTTTAAATTAGTTATTCAATAGCGCCCTAACTACCGTCGCGGAAGCCCCGGAAAAAAACGATTCGTGATTTGCTGATAATCTTTATACCCAGGTCTTTTCTGCGCAGAAAAATACTCAGAAGGCACCGCGCCGGTGACATAAACCAAGGTACTGTACATAACTCTAGACGTAAACAGTAGACTGAAACCAAGCAGCCACCAAATAGCGGTATTTTCAGTGCCCTGCAATGCCAACCAAGAGGGTACCGCAGCAATTATTAAGCCGTTCCATACCATCCACTCAGCAAAATAATTGGGATGTCGACAATAGCGCCACAATCCTATGTTGCAAACTTGACGTTGCTTGCCCACTTTCTTCATTTGCTGTAAAAAAGTAATTTTTTGTAGGTCCGCCACGGTTTCCATGGCAAACGCCAACAACCAGATGACTAGTCCAATGATCTCTAACACTAAAAATTCTGGGCTGTTATTTGAGGCGATAATAAAAATGGGGATCGCCAAAAATGAGGCATTAGCCAAGCCTTGAGAAATAGCGTCTACCTGAAGAGCCAATGCTACGTTTGTTTTACCCTCTTTTTCCCAGCGTATCCGTTGATATTGATAACGCGGAAACTCCTTTTTTAGCAAACCCATTTGCCACATTTTCAAAGCACCTAAGCCCATGCGCAAACCAACAAGAATGAGGACAATACTGACCACCAGTGACCGGAGCCAATAACCGTCACTGAGGAAAAAACTGACTATGCCAAGTAATACTAGCCCCCAAGGCCAACCAATATCCACATAGCTCATTCGGCCTGTGCGCCAAATAGGTATACAGACCACCGCACTAAAAAGAATCAATTGGCCAAGACCATTAACTAAACTTAAGTTAGCAAACGACGTGGTATTTAAAATCAAAGCCCAACCCAATAGAAATGGATAAAGGGGACGGAAGTAATTCATCACAGGTTAAATGTCCTTTTTAAAGTGTTGGTGTGTAAAGCGCCTATTCTGACAGCGACAAAGAACTCAATGAATGTTTAGCAATATCACTGCGTTCAAAATAAATATCTCGCCATTCTTTATCTCGGTAGCGTGCGGTTTGATCGCTAAAATTTTCAGACTTTGGCGCGCCTGACTGGCTATATGACAAAATAGCCTGAGCTTGTGGGCCCTCATCAGTAAAATTAAGTGTCATTATAAAACTCGACCCATGAGCAATGTTGTAGCCACTGCTACTCAACGTTTTGCTGTCACCCAAACGGTCATTATTTCCAGAAAATATAGGCGACTCTATGTAAGGACGCGTCACTTGAAGGTTGGCAATGCCTTCATGGCTATTGCCACCATGCACGGCGAAAGCTGTACCTGCTCGATGTGCTTTTTGCACGTCACCTAACGGACTATCCAGCGCAATACCCTCGCTATTAAGTAGGACAACCGCTTCAGCCAATGCTTGCAAGGGCTGTTCACCTTTAACTAACCCTAAAGGTGTCAGCGCAGGTTTTTCTTTGTCAAACTGGCCAGCAAATAACGGGCCCGAGAATCGAGTCGCATTTATGTCATAGCGCGTTATCCATTCTCTAAACAATACTGCGCCTCGGCTATCAAGATCATAGCGGTTATCCCAGCTTTCCAAGATGATACACGCACTCGTTAAATCGACAATCTCACCGTCTATGATGACCTTTGGATTCTTATTACATCGCTCAAGTAATTCTGGCTTAAGTAAATGTGCGGCTAAACCTGAATTATCAAACAGTGCCGCTTGGATCTCTGTGGTTGAAAACAACCCATCCTCACCGCGAAAATCAAATCCGTCGAGGCCATCTAATAGATGGACGTTCATACGCGTGCGCACACTTCGTGGCGTTTCAGTGGCTCCGTACAAGGGCGAATATCCGGTGACGGGGTGTGCAGGGTCGCTCAGCCAATAACTGTCGTTTGAATTAAATACGTAGTAATCACTTTCAATAAGTGGTCGCTGTTCAAATGTTGTAGTACCGGGTATCGAGGCATCCGGGTGAGAGATCCATTCATCTCGAGGAGTACTTCCATCTAAAATAACCAGACCCTTAGTTAGATACAGTTGCTTCAATTGAGGAACCTGCTCAATCCGTTTATTCCAAGCCTCTATTGCCTCAGAGCTGAGCGCTCCAACATTACTGTTATCAAGATAGACGGCCCGTCCCTCTGCACTAGTGGATATGGTATTTACCCATGGCATTGAATTATATGTTTCATGTGCTTGGATAAACTCATCCATAGATTGTGCTTGCCCCATTGCCAGCCATTGAGACATCACTTGAGTATTCTCGCTGTTGGCATCACGAGTGGCATAGGCTTTTTGAGCGCTCCACTCTAGCCCTGGCATTTGGATGATCGGTCCATGGTGGCTAAACCACACAGGCGCAGTCTGTGTGTCGATCCCCTCACTGGTAAGTACGTTGACAGAGACGTCTCGTGCTTCCAGTGAACGCCACTCCCCTTGGTAACGATATTGCGTTGAATCCTCTGGGTTGAGGGTTAACTGATAAAGTACTACCCGCTTGGAATCTGATACCGTATGTGTCCAGCCAATGGCATTGTTAAAGCCAATAGCAACACCAGGATTTCCTACCAAATTAGTACCATAAACGTCTAACTCACCCGGGATCATCAAGTGTTTTTCCCAAAACCGACTAGAGCCATACCAGGGATAATGTGGATTGGCTAAAAGTGTACCTTTGCCATTTTCAGTGGCTTTACTACCAAATGCCCAGCCATTAGACCCCATGCCTTCAAGTTTTATGGCCTTGAGAGCCGCTAACTGCTGTGACTGAGAAACTTCGATTGAAGCGGTTGTTGCAGGCGGCTGAGCGGCGACAACCGCGCCCGCCATACGAGTGATAGTATGCACAGAGGCTACATATTGAGTCATAAAATCTTCAGCAGTCGCAGGCTTGACCCAGGATGCATGATTACACCAAGAATCATATTCACCGGCGGAATCACTCAAATAACGGTTATAGCCTGCAGTGTATCCTTCAATCCATTTTTTGATTTTTTCAGGCTGAACCGCCAGTGCTTTGCGACCCTTGAGTGGCATATTTAAAGCGCCTATCACCATGTCGCTGTATAGATAGGCGTTCTCATGGCCCACACCCAAATACTGCGCCGCTTCACCTTTAGCCGTAATCAGCGCAACAGCCATATTACATACCTGATCTTGTCCAGACGCGTAAGCCTCCCCGTAACCGAGACTACCGTAGTCCGCGGCTTTAATATGAGGTACGCCAAATTGTGTGCGGGTTATGTCTACTTGATAATGCGAGGAGTCTTTAAGCTCTGGCTGACATGCGGATAAAGCGAGTATTGTGATGCACAGCAAAAGATAAGTCTTTTTCATGTGTCGACCTTGATTTAGATTGGTAGGTTAATTTCAGGGTCAAATAGTATGGTTTTTTGTGATTCCATTCCACTCTAACCATTCATTATCTAGAGTACCGAGTATAACAGCGCTTTCTCCTAACATAATGTGGCCTAGATCACGCACCATTTTGTTGGTTGGCGTCAGATTGACAAATACTTAACAAGTACCTTCGACCAACTGTTTTACGGTTTCTCTGACAGTAATAAAATAGTGCTGTACTAAAGAGAGTTAGGTATAAGAGTTGTAATGAGCACAAACGATTATAAGGTAAGGGGGATTTCGGTACCTGACTTTCCCTTCTTAGTGTGGACTAAAGACAGTGACTAGCTAGGAATCAAAACAGGGATGCTTACAGTTAATATGGTGTCGATATGGACATACTGACAGAAGTTTCGATAAAGGCAGCGCATTTTCTGGGACTCAATAGAGCGCAAATTACTCAGACCTCGACAGAGACACAAATAGACCCAGAGCAAGTTGCAACACTATTGGTAAGAGCCCACCAGTCATTATATTCCATAATGGGCGGCCACGAAGCCGAGGTGAGACCATGAACGACCTCAGAGAACTCACTTCTTAAAGGCATACCTAGAGAGCTTATAATGAGTGCAGGTGCGTTGCACGAAGTCGCTAGTTACCTCGAACAGTTTCAGTAGCAGTGCATGCTGCGGCTGCACAATTTAGCTCTCAGAATAAACGCACTAGTTTGCGCACTGGCTATGATCTAGAAGAAAAAATTTTGCCAATTGAGTTGCATATCAAACGAGCTAATGGCTTGGGAATTACTTATTACCTCAAACCTCCGCTATCTTATTGGGCTTATCAAAGGTGTCATTGTCATCTGGCCGCGTAGCCTGTGAGCCACCGGCTGCATAGCGATGATTGACTTCGCTATGGTGTTGTTCATCGGCGCGTACATGCTTGATAAGATCGGCCAACTTAGCGTTAGCATTCATGCCGTAGTAATCTATTGCCAGTTGTGGCGCCGCCACGTTTTCCATAGCGCCACTTTCTACCAATTCTAGGTACTCTGTATAACTAACCACCGCTTCTTCTTCGAAATAGGCAACCATTTTGTGTGCGGTGCGGTTATCAACTAGATACAACACCAAATAAAAAATACTAAAAGTAAACTGCGCAATGAGCACCAACCATCGCTCAAGCCAATTTGGTTTAGCAATCTCAATAAAAAACATCAAGTGCATCCTTTCATTCTCTGCTTCAGCCAGCAACTCTCTGATATCAGCACCGTAGCCCGTCTTCATTTTCCGCAGACTTGTAAAGTGCAATAACACCCCGGCTACCATTCCTGGGACTCCGGCAACTGTTTCCAGTACTACTGCCCTATGCCCATACCTTTTTGCAAAAAATGTGTCAGCGATAAATCTGAAAAACTTGGTCATCGATTTGGCTATTTTATCTCTCATAATTCTTTCCCGTACATTCCGGTATGGTGATCTTACGGTTGTCGACCGCAGTTGCTCATTGTTACGCAATTAGCACTCTTTTGGATTATCCAAAGTAAGTAGGTAGAGAAGGGCAGATCACTGCCAATGGGTTCCGTTTGAACTTTCGTGACTATATCGCCAAAAAAACAGAGTAAGACGGAAACAATGATGTCGCCACTTATGTGGAACGACTTAAACAGAATTAGTCGGTTTTAGTGACTTTATATGACTCATAATTAAAGTAAGAAAGTTCACCTAAACAGCATCAAAAAATGCCCAAAAACATCAAAAAGTGTAACTTAGAAAACCCCTCTTTAAATCAACCTCTTAGGCTACGTTACATGAGCAAGTTAAAAGAAAGTAACACGAAGAATCCAAAGTCCCAGAATAAGAAAAAGCGAAAAGGTTTCATTGTTTCGCTGGCATTTCTAACCATGAGCTTAGTGCTCTCTAATTAGCGTTCCATAGTCTGCGTTACCTTTTGCAATACTTGCAAATGCTGAAGGATCGCGCGTATCAACTATCGCAACAGTGCCCACACCTGATGTGATTAATGACAGGGCTTCTTCCACTTTTGGGATCATACCCTCGACAATAATACCGTTATCAATATGCTGTCTAGCGGTAGTTTCATCTAACTCGGTAAAACGACTGGCAGGGTCCTTTATATCATGAAAAATACCGCCAATACCCGTCACAAAAACAAGTAACTCGGCTGACATTTGCCGCGCAATCTGCACAACGGTAGTGTCAGCATTAATGTTAAAAACATCGCCATTGGCATTTATGCCCAGAGACGCAATGACAGGTACTAGGTCGGCTGACAACAGGCTGCTTAATAGCTCAGTGTTAATCAATGTCACATCACCTACCTCACCAAAGTCTATAGGTTCAGCGCCACCGCCAGAAACCTTGATGGGTGGTCGTTTATTGGCCTGAATAAGCTTACCCGAGGCGCCATGGCAACCAAACGCATTGACGCCATGAGCGTGCATTAAAGATACAAGGTCTACATTGACCTGGCCGCATAATACTTGTTTGACTAGCACTAAATCTTCTTGGCTAGTAATACGCCGCCCTGCTACTTTACGCGGTTCGATACCACACCGAGATTGCATGGCAGACAACTGAGGGCCACCGCCATGCAACACTACCACTCGCCAGTTTTCGTTGAGTAGTCCTATAATATTTTTTGCCAAACCAGAGCGTTGTATCTCATCGAGTAATATATCACCGCCCACTTTAATGACCGCAAGACGTCGTGAATCTGACCCAGAATTTGCCTGATCATTCATGGCCACATACCCAATGCGCCCAGCTGATAGTTGTTCTCGTGACCTGTCATCAAATTAAAATTCTGCATGGCCTGACCTGCACCACCTTTAATGAGATTATCCAATACGCTGGTGACACATAATGTGCGCGACCCATCACGGTGACTCTCACTGACATCAATGCCAATTTCTATTCGCGCTGAGTTTTTAACCGCGACCACCTCAGGAGCAACACCCTTGGGTAGTACCGAGATGAGTGGAAAACCTTGATAGTAGGTTTCATACATTCCGCGCAGCTTATCTTCGCTGAGGTCTACTGGCATATCAAGTTGCGTGATTGACATCATTCCGCGTGAAAGTGGGGCCGACACAGGTACAAAATCAAGATTGACCTCGCCCGCTCCTGCCGACATTAAGGTCTGTAGTATCTCGGGTGTATGCTGATGATTAAAGACTTTATAGGCTTTCATATTATTAGTGCGAACAGCATGATGATTGCCCGCTTGCGGGTGCACCCCTGAGCCACTTGAGCCGGTTAACGCCACAATCCTAACTGCGGATTTGCGCATATGACCCGCACTTGCCAAAGGCAGTAAAGACGTAGCTACACAGGTGGCAAAACAACCCGGATTAGCTACGTGCTTAGCGGTTTTAATTTGCTGTGCATATAACTCTGGCATGCCATAAACAAAGGAGCCCAAGCGTTCAGGACAAGGATGTTGGTCAGCATAGTAGCGGGTGTAATCACTAAGCTCTTTTAGGCGAAAGTCCCCGGACAAGTCGATAATTCGAACATCTAACTCGAACAATTCCATAGCCACTCGTGCTGTTATTACATGTGGCATAGCAAGAAATACAATGTCCGCTCCAGCGGCACATTCACGGGGCGGTATATCCTCAAGAATAATGTCGCTAAGGCCCCAAAAGGCACGATTCACTTCGCCAATATTTTTGCCGATGTGGTCCTTGCTAGAGACGCGTAATATTTCTACGTCCTCGCGGCTTAATAAATTACGTAGTAGCTCGGCGGCAAGATAGCCAGAACCACCAATGATAGAGACTTTCGTTTTGTTCATAGAATACTCGCTTTTGCGTTGTCTTCAGGTCTTATAATAACCAAAGCTCGTTGCCCAATAGCAACATTTTCATTAGGAAATAAAATTCGCTCGCCGCTGTTGGCGACAATGTATTGATAGTCTTCATCGGTGGCTAATACTTGGTCTATTTTAAACTCAGTGAAATTGACGGTATCAATGGGAAAGCACAGACGGAAATGTTCAGTTTTTTTGACTACTTCAACCGCTACACTAAAACGTTTAACCGCCGTATTGGTCGGAGATGTGTCTTCATCGTCGCTTATTGCCGCTACTAGTCCATCAATCACTGAAGAAAATTCGTCCAAGTCATTTTCACCAAATGGTTTTACTTGTCCAAGCTCTACAGTGAAGCTCGTTGCGCCACAGGCATTGGCCGTAAAGGCCGAATAGGTTGGACTCTTTTGCTGGGTACTTAATATCGCTTGGATACCCCACTGCCCCAGTACGTTATATTGATACTCAGTTGCAGGTACTTCAACGGTATTTGGCGAAATGGCAAACTTCTTATAGAAAGAGCCTCTAATGGCTGTATGTAAATCATAGTGTATTTTTCGTGTGGCCTCTGCAGCGAAAAAAGTCTGGCTGTGTTCCATCAATCGGCGGCTTCTATGGCGTTCATTACTATCGCTACTTTTAGGCATCGAGTAATCGCTAAACAGCCGATTCATATTTTCATCTACTTCTCGACACTCAGCATTTATTGCCTCGGGATTGGCAATCACAATCAATAAGTTTTGCTTAACCATTATTTTGCCCGCCAAAATATCATTGACTAACTGATTGATAATTTCGATGGGGGCGGTTTCATTACCATGAACACCGACCGATAATAATAGTGAGTTTTGTAGCGTCTCATCCTGGGGATGAAAATACAGGACGCCATTGTCCCAAAGTTCAACGCGCACATTATTGCTGAGCACAGCACTAGGTTTGCCGACAATAGGTCTATGATCTAGGGTGAATGCCAGAAAACTTTGAGTGCCAAATAATTGTTGTTGGACGTTATTCATTGCATTAAACCTGCTGAAACTCATAAAAACTGCCCAGCTTCATGATCTGCGTTAACTCATCCAATGCCGCTCTACTTTCGCAGAGTAAAGTCGGGTCGGCTAGATCAGCGCTGCACAACTCATCTCGATAATGCTTGTCTACCCAGGTATTTAATGTCAAAAATAGCTCATCGGTAAATACAAAAGAGGGGTTAACTTGCGTCCGTTCTTGCTCATTTAACACGACTCTTAAGCGCAAACATGCAGGCCCGCCACCGTTGCGCATGCTTTGACGAACATCGACAAACTCTACATGTTTAATAGGAGTATCTTGCTCAATAAGATCCATTAAATAGCTATGGACGCTAGGGTTTTCTTGGCTCTCCATTGGCAATATTAAAGTCATGCCATCAGTCCCTGGAATATTAACCAGCTGTGAGTTAAACAAATAAGACTTAATGGCATTATCTAAAGACACCTTATGCTCTGGTACCTGGATAAAATGAATCTCCTGCTCACCGAAAGCGCTAGCCACGTCTTTAAACAAACTGGCTTTATCGGTAAACGCTAGTTCATGCATAAACAGCACATTTTTATTGCTCACGCTCACTACGTCATTATGGAAGCCACCGGCGTCGATCACCTGCGAACTCTGACTCGCCATCACTACTTTGTCGGCTGACAAACCATGCCTGCGAGCTATGGCTGTTGATGCCTCTAAAGACTGTCTCGCGGGGAAACGGCTACTTGTCCTAGACGGGCCAAAATCGTGTTTGCCGAAAATAAATAGTTCTACGCCTTGATCACCATAGTCATTGCACAACCGGTTATGATTGGCCGCACCTTCATCACCTAAATGAACACCACCAGATAGCGCGTCATGGTGTAAAAAGTAGCGATCATTATTGAAAATAGCTTTTAAGATATTACCCGTCATCTTGTGCTCTATTGAGCGGTGAAACATGCTTTTTAAGTTGGCAGGTGTAAAGTGAATACGCCCATCCGTAGTGTCGCTGCTAGGCGATACGGTAGCCGCATTAGCCGCCCACATTGACGATGCTGAGTAGCACATGGCTAACAAGCCAGGCGCAGATTTATGGGCCTTTTCTACAATCGCCTGGTCAGTGCCGCTAAAGCCTAGTTGTCGCAAGGTTGGAATATGCGGCCGCTCATGTGGAATTAGGATGCCTTGCCTTAAACCAAGTTGATGCAGACGCTGCATTTTTGCCAAGCCTTCTTTTGCCGCTCGGCGCGGGTGCGACACTAGTTTGGCATTATTAGTTGAGGCCAAATTACCTTGAGACAGACCCGCATAATTGTGGGTACTACCAATGAGTCCATCAAAATTCATCTCAACTGTCTGGGACACGTTTCACTTCCTATTTTTTATATAAAACAACCATGGACACAAAACCGATACTAAAACGCGCTTACAATTTTACATATCTAACTGAGTCGCCTTCTGTCAACGCTAGTGCATTTAAGGTTTCTGACGGTAGCTTTACACTGCCATCAACCCCTATTTCAATGCCGCTAATACATGCCGCGAACGAGGCAATATCGCCACCACAAACTAAGTATTGAGTGTCATCACACTGGGATGCTTGGCCTACAATATTTCCAACGGCGCTACATTGAATAGTCTCAAGATGATCGATAAAGGTATCAACACTGGGAGCCCCGTCAAAAATATCTATCTGGCCACGCCATAAAAAACCTTCTTTTTCCAACATCGCTAACGCGGCTTTACCCTGATCATTGGGGCGGCCAATAACGTCTCGCGCTTCTTTGGACAGCAAATTGACATAAATAGGCTGTTTGGGCATTAAATCGGCAATAAACTGATTGCCATTTACAGCACCAAACAAATCGGCTGCAGCAAAGTCCATATCAAAAAAGTGTTGGCCAATGGCATCCCAAAACGGAGAGCGCCCTTGGTCATCAAAATAACCACGTAAATCTGCCATTACCTGATTGGGAAAACGCTGTCTAAATTGGGCCATGAATAAGTAACGGCTGCGAGCCAGTAACTTACCATTCCCCTTCATACGATAAGGTACATCTAAAAACAAAGTCGCCACTTCGGCAAAACCCTCGAAATGGTTAGACAGATTAAGAGTTTCGACGCTAACCTTTTTTCCTAGCGCTTTACTGCTATGGGTAACCTTGTTAATTTTATAGGAGTAAAACTGATCATCTTCACCCAGCTGGGAAATAATTCCTGCAGTCCCTACCAGTAGATTAGTCGCTGTGTCTTCCATGACCAGTAGATAATTTTCACGCCCAGGCTCTGTTACTTGCTTTGCAATACTTGTCGTTGATTTTTCGATCTTTTTGAGCAGTGCATCTCGATCAGGAGGTAATGTTGTCATCCCCGGATACGCAGCCTTGGCCAAGCGCATTAAGTTATCTAAGTCCTCATCTCGAATTGGTCTAACGATAATCATACTGAACTACCTTTATATAACATTTAACATTAAGTTAATTTACAGAACATTAATTACAATACTTCAGCCATTACCGTGCGTACCGACTGATCAAATCGATCAACAATGTTATCAATATCTTTGTGCGTGCAGGTCAATGGCGGTGAAAATGCCATTGAATCTAATGAGGGCAGTGGTCGTGAAATTAAGCCATTTTCATAACACTGTTGAGCGACTTTGGCTGAAATCTTTGTGTCTTTATCGAAAAATGTTTTGTTACTTTTGTCTTTAACTAGCTGCACTGCGGCAATCATTCCTGTACCGCGTACCTCGGCTACAAAGCTGTCATTTTCAAAACGCTGCTTTAATTGTTCATGAAAGTACGCACCCACTGTAGCTGCGTTATCAACCAAATTTTCTTTTTCAATAATGTCTAAATTGGCCATGGCAACCGCCGCTCCTATAGGGTGCCCTGCATAGGTGTAACCATGGGCAAAATTGCCATACTTAACAGAGCCTTCTTTTAATAATTGCCAAATTTCATCGGAGACGAAAGACGCTGAAAAAGGAAAATAGCCACTGGTTAATGCCTTTGCCGTGGTCATCATGTCAGGCTTTAGATCATATAATTCACTACCAAACCATTTACCTAATCGGCCATAACCGCAGACGACTTCGTCGACAATAAATAAAATGTCATAACGCTTTAGAACCTTCTGAATGGCTTCAAAATACCCTTGAGGCGGCGGCACAACACCTCCGGCGCCCAATACTGGCTCGGCAATAAATGCTGCCACAGTGTCTTTACCTTCACTCAAAATCATCTCTTCTAACTGCTGTGCCCGTCGTGATGAAAATTCCAACTCCGTTTCTCCCTCTAAACCATGGCGAAAGAAGTCAGGTGATTCAGTGTGCAAAATATTATTCATTGGCAGATCAAATGCAGTATGAAATGATGGCAACCCAGTCAGGCTAGCGGTTGCTAATGAAGTGCCGTGGTAACCCTGCCACCGAGAAATAATTTTTTTCTTTTCCGGCTTATTGCGAATATTGTTGATATACCAGACAATTTTTATCAGGCTATCATTACCATCAGATCCACCGGTGCCAAAAAATACTTTGGATAAACCATTGGGGACTTTCTCTAATAGTCTCTCAGCTAACTCTATTTGCGGAGTGTTCGACATACCCGAAAACGTATGATAATAACTAAGCTGCAAAGCAGCCTTTTGCATGGCCTCCGCTAGCTCTTCGCGCCCATAGCCCACATTGACGCACCACAAACCTGCCACGGCATCAATCAACTGCTTACCCGAATGATCACGTAAATAAATCCCTTCACCGGATTCAATAATTTTTGACCCGGTACGGGCAAAATCATCAGCGTTCGTTGCGGGATGCAAAATACTGTTGGCATCAATAGCTGTTAGGTTTTTCATGAGATATCACCTGTCATTTTCTGTTAGAGCCACTTATATTTGGTTGCGTCATTAAATATAGAAGCCGTTACTCAATGAATGAGATGATAGAGCTATAGAATGTCAAACGATATAGCATTATTTTATATAAAATGTACTAAAATTTGTCATATTGATAGACATAAATGTCATTTTTACAAATCTCCAGTCATAATATCGTTTTCGCCTCACAAACAGCGGTAAAACTATGAAAGATAACAATCGAACAGTCAGCTATGACTCATTGGACCGCAACCTCATATCCATGCTTCGCACCGACGCAAGAGCGTCAATATCAGCATTAGCGCACGCGTTAAAAGTATCGCGAGGAACTGTGCAAAATCGTCTCGATAGGTTAATTGCAACCGGAGCCATTATTGGTTTCACCATAAGAGCTAGTGCGAGCGTTGACGATGGCGCTATTCGCGCCATTATGTTGATTGAAGTAACAGGCAAGTCCACTTCTCAAATCATTTCCAAGTTGCGTGGCCTACCTGAGTTACAAAAGGTCCACACGACGAATGGAGCATGGGATTTAGTCGCAGAAATTCAAGCATCCAGTTTGGCGGACTTCGACCAGGTATTAAGAGAAGTTCGGTTAATTGATGGCATTGCTAACAGTGAAACCAGCATCTTACTAAGCACGGTATAGCTCACCGACAGCCCCATGGGGGCTTTAAAGCTCGCTCTTATTGCCAAAGAATCAACACTGATCTTTCACAAAGCATATTTTCAGAGCATATCTATCTTTTGATTCACTATATGCTGAAGTAGTGGACTTTGTTCAGCTCGTTGAAATGCTTTATCTATGACGGCCGCTTGACGTTGAACAACGGGCCGATAATTAGGATGAGTGAAGATATACAACTCACCGGCATTAAGCGCTTCGACAACGCGTTTACCGATAATAGAGACCTCAATGCCATTTTCCACCATATCCTTGGCCCTCTTTGAAAAGCTACTTTCAGACGTTACATCCCAGTCATCCGTCTGATACTGCTCTGGACGATTTCTCTCTGAGTCATAAATGCGAGTTTGAACGAAGGCAGGACACAATACAGAAACCTTGATACCTTTTCTCTCCAGTTCGCCCGCCCAACTTTCGGATAGTGCCACAACAGCCGCTTTTGTCGCTGTATAAGCGCCGCTATAAGGCACCCCAGTCATGCCTGCCATGGATGCGACATTGATGACCCATCCGCCTTCACCGTGTTGCTTAATCAGTGGAACAATCGCCTTAGCACCGTAAACTACCCCCATTAGATTTACGTCCAGCACCCATTGCCACCCTTTTTTATTTTGGCTCTCAATGGACCCTGAGTCTCCACCTACCCCTGCATTGTTAACTACCATATGAACTTTTCCGAAGCGCTCTAAAGCCTGCTGTCCGACTGCCTGCCACTGCGCCTCGTCCGCGACGTCCAGTACAACTGTTAATACGGAAACTCCAGCGGCTTGCAACTCTGAAGCGGCTTTTTGCAGATTTTCTTGGTCGATATCTGCGAGCACAATATTCATGTTTTGTGCACCTAACGCCTTGGCGATAGATAACCCAATACCTTGAGCTCCGCCGCTAATGACCGCAGTTTTTCCTGAGAATTGAGACATCGTAATTAGTCCTTTGTTTGATTATTAATTCTTTGCTAACACATTCATAGAATATGACTCGATGTCATAGTTCTTGTTTTCATAGTGACGTCTTTATGGAGAATTCCAGATAGTATTGCAAGACTTTTAACCTTTCTTGGCAAGCAAACTATGATAGAAACAGTCACCTTAATGTAAAACTCAGGCCACTCGAAATTTTTTATAATTAAAGTTTGAATATAGTTAAGTGTGGTAGTTAATTTCTATTCAACAGTAGCAGCTTCTGCAACTTTAAAAAAATTGAGCAGCGCTGAAAAAATAGTTTGTAACGATTAGTTTACGATTTTTACAATCATCCACCCCCGATTAATTCATGGTGTGATAAATATTGCCTCGCCTAGATACAGCAATTATTAGCTTAAAACGACCCAAGTAGATTTTGCGCATGTAACCTTTACTTCCCTCTAATGACGTGATAAGTTTACGTTACATATTGCAGATCGTTTATAAATTAACAAGGAGTAGTTATGGAAAATATATTAGGGATGGCAGCAATTTTGATGCCGGTAGGGATTTTATTTGTTATTTTCTTTTTTGCTAACAAAATGGAAAAACATAAATACAATGCCATTATTGAGGTTTCTAAAAATATTGATGATTCATCTAAAATTGAAGAAATTCTCGACGCTTTAAATGACAAAAAGAAACCCATTGATTACAGACGAAGTGGCGTAATCACGTTATTTGTTGGCGTTGGGTTGTTTCTTTTTGGTCTATTTTTTATCGATATCCTACAGGGTGTAGGTCTTCTCATTGCTGCAATTGGTGTTGGCTCAGTAATTGCCGGATACCTTTATCCTAATGATAGTGCTGAAATCAACAAAGCCGTTGAAAAATTTGAAGAATAAAGTAAGTGGGTAATCACCATAAAAAACTTTTGAATAATCTTGAACAACTGAGAAAAGCTGCAGGTTTAACTCAGCAGGAACTGTCAGAGAGTGCGGACGTTTCAAGGAAAAGCATCAACGCAATCGAAAATGGCATTTATGTTCCGTCTACAGTCCTTGGGTTGAAAATTGCTAAAACCTTGGACTGTACTGTTGAGGATCTATTCAAACTTCCGTGAACTTATGACGTTCAACAGCAGTAGCAGATTGAAGAAATAGCTACACTTACTCAAAAAGCTAGCTCAATTTTTTTCATATCTTATGTTGCCGAACTTCTCAATGAAAATCCTGAAGTTTGCTTTGGGAAAGGATATCCAAAAGCTGCAACACGCGTTAAATTAATAAAAAATTATCCGCGAAAGCCAGTGAGCCTTGGATATCATTTTCCAGTTCTGAGGAAATAGAAAGCCTACTTTCAAAAAATGGTTATTCAATAAAAGAGTGTGTAACTTTAAAGGATCTCAACTCTCAGTACTTTGCGCCTGTTGGAAGAACTCTTACTGAGAATCAATTATTTAACCTCGAACATTTTTTGATAGCGGAATCTCTGAGATGATTTTACTCGTACTCCATAAGTCGTCGGCGCCATTTGACCCTCCAATATTAAGCGGATATCAGAGGTAAATTAGTCTATTCTGATGTCGCTTTAATAAAAACCGACTAAGTACAAAAGGAATGCCGCATCATGGATCAGCTCAAAGCGCTTAAATATTTCAGTAAAGTGGTCGAAACTGGAAGTTTCACTCGAGCAGCTGAAGCGTTTTCTGTGCCACCCTCCTCCCTATCTAGGCGCATCGCCGACCTAGAAAAAAGCTTGGGGACAACCCTATTAAAGCGCAGCACCCGAGTGGTTAAGGTAACCGAAATTGGGCAGGTGTACTTCAAGCAGATCCAAGATATTTTGACTCAACTCGAGCTCAGTGACGAAACGGTACGTAGCCATCAGGCTACTCCCACAGGGTTCCTGCGCATTAGCAGTATGGTTAGTTTTGGCGAGCGCCTGTTACTACCTCTGCTAACCGAGTTTAAAGCTCTGTATCCAGAAATCATTTTGGACGTAAGCCTCAGTGATGAGTTATCGACGCTGTCCCGTGACGAAGTGGATATTGCTATACGCGGCGGCTATGCCCCCAATGAGCGGGTGCAAGCAGTGCGCCTAATGAACAATGAGTTTATTCCGGTAGCGGCATCAAGTTATTTGGCGGTAGCTGGGATACCTAAACACGCCACAGACCTTAAACAACATCAAGGTCTTTTCTTTCGCACGCCAACGGGCCCACACACGTGGTTATGTCAGTCAAACGGACAATGGTTAGATGTCTCCGCACTACCCCTAGCTATCTCTAATAATGGTAAATGGTTAGGCGAGCAGGCGATTGCAGGACAGGGGATTATGATGGCACCAAGATGGTTGGTGCAGGAGTATATCGATAACAACGAATTACAGGAATTGCATATTGAGCCAACACTGCACATTAGCCAAAATCCAGGACTGGCTATTTATCTTCTCTATCAAAAGCAGCAGTATCTGGTACCGAAAGTGAAGGTCGCGGTGGATTTTCTGATGGCACGGTTTTCTGCGGACTCAATCTGAACAGGGGAGATACCCAGCCAGGTTGCTGAATATCTCCGATGTAGCTCTTAGTTTTACTTTTCTTGATGAAAGCCCTTACTTGCCCGCACTTGGCACTATAAGTACTTTGCCATTTCTACCACGTTCCGCGGCACGAGTAACAGCTTGCTTGATTTCGTCAACCGAGTAGCGAGAGTCAACATTGGCTTTTAGAGTGCCATTTACAATCAGCGGAATAACCTCCCCAAAAGCAGCCTGCTTAGTTTTCATATCAGCTGATTGATACCACTTATAAAGCCAAAAACCACGCAGACGAGTGTCGTTAAAAATAACATTACCAGTGTTCAAGATTGCGGGCTGTCCCGACAGTACGCCATAAGTAACCAGAGTCCCGCTATAGCCAAGGCTCTCAGCTAATCGAGAATAAGTCTCACCACCAACAGGATCAAGCGCAAGTACAACGGGTGCATTGCCCGTTGCTTTGGCGATTTGAGCAGCAAGATCTGGTCCGTCGATCAAAACTACGTCTGCACCCTTTGACTTCAGTTCTTCTGCAAGACCTTCACGACGAACAATATTGACAGTCTTGATGCCACGCTGCTTTGCCAGCTGGATAACATAGCCGCCCACCGCCGAATTCGCAGCGCTTTGTGCAATCCACTGGCCTTTTTCAACATCCACAAAGGAGGTCAGCATAAGTAAAGCCGTTAAGGGGTTAACCGCGGACATAGCAAGCTGTTCAATCACCTCAGTACTAAGAGGGCCCATGTTAGGTAAAGGAAGAAACCCAGCTGCCGGAGCCACTATTTCGTCCCGCCAGGTTCCGCCGCTGGCAAGCAATACCAGCTGGCCAACCATTAAATTTTTTACTTCTGCAGATGTTTCCACCACTCGTCCAACGCCTTCGCTACCAGGGTTAGACGGCAATACTGGATCCACACCGTAGTTACCCGAAATCTGTAATAAGTCTGATGGGTTGATGGGCGCTGCCAAAACTTTCACTCTGACTTCGCCGCTCTTTAAAGCTTGAGGGCTATATTCTTTAACCTTGATCACCTCTGCAGGGTTGCCCATCTCACTAAACTCGAGATATTTCAGCTTTGCTTCCGTCTCTTGATGCTCACCACCAGAATGATGATCGGCGATAGCAAAAGATGAAGAGCCTAAAAAAAGCGCTAGAATGGTAATGATAGAAATATTTTTCATGGTGTTGCTCCCTTACTTATTTTGTTGTTGTTTGTGATTGTTATACGTTAGTACTGTTCTTCACGATATTGACTATAGCGTTTGGTGTTGCCTCGTCCGATGGCTCAGTGTCATCTTGCTCAAACCAGCGTCCGAGATAGATACCCACTATTGACCAAAGTGCAGCTATACCAGCCCCAACGATAGCAACAGCGGCCAAACCTAGGCCCAAGCCCTGTGTTAATCCGGTAAACAACCATGCCATCAACATGTCTCCGCCACGATAGGCAACAATGTCGATAACCGGCTTTGCTTTAAAGCGTGTTTCCCGGTCAACCCGAGTGAATAGCATTTCCCGAGCAGGCCTAGTGACGGCGTAGTTGCCTGCCCTACGTATAATCTGCAAGCCAATCACTGCGCCTAAAAAGGGTGAAATTGCTAGAACCAGTAAACCAACGCAGATCAAAATAGGAACCAGCGCAATAGTCACCGGCATACCAAATTTTCCCACAATACGACTAGTGGCAAATAGTCCTGTGGCAATAGATAAGGTATTGACGGCCAGATCCATCTGCGCCCAAATCGCTGTGCGCTCTACCCTGCTTAATTCGCTGAGTAGATTCTTTAGCTCGAAGTAAACAAACGAGCTAATGCCCGTATACAAGAATATAAATAGGCCTATGGCCAGTAAATAGGGATTCGAGAAAAACATCTTAAAACCCGCAAAGGGGTTACCGCCAATTGGCTCGCTGGGAGGAGTTAACTCCAAGTCTTGATTGTGTAGCTCTGTGGATTTTAGTGACTGCAAATAAAAGATGATTGGTATTGGAATCAGTAGCATCACACTGGCCAATAACATTAAATTATCTGTGCCCATGGACGCCGAGAAAAACGAGGGTATAGAAGGGCCAATCAGACCGCCGACACTAGCACCGGCCGCAATAATGCTAAATAGCCTACCCGCCTGTTCTTTATTGAACAGGTCAGACATGAAACTCCAAAAGACCGAAATATGGAACAGGCTAAATACACTCACCCAGACGTAAAACGACTTATCAATTAGTGTTCGATCAGCAGAGGTGTATGCCAGCACGTAAAAAATAACAAAGGTGAGGGCAAAGATACCATACATAGCCGGAACCAAATAACGAAAGCGGAACCTTGAGACTGCCATGCCATAAACCGCCACAACGGCAGTACTGATAAAAAAGTTGAGAGTCCATAACCAGCTGACTTCGGCATCTGTCCAGTCACTGGCCATGGCGTCACGTACTGGTCGAAGTATGTAGTAGGCAGACATCAATACAACCACAAACAGAAATGAGCTTGCGACAGCTTTCACTTCCTGGGCCTCTATCTTGGCGACCAACTTTAAAAATCTAGCCATCGGATTGTTGCTTGCAAGCATACTTTCTCCTAGGCTAAGCCTAGCTAATTATCTTGATTAATCTAAATTTGGATATTACTTTTGAGTGCTAATGTTGCTCAATATTGGCCATTGCTAGCCTGTACAAAGATCTATTCTAAAAAACAGTTATATTAGCCTAATATAGGCAATAATAAATAAGGTAATGTGGGTATGTTTATTGTTATAAAAGCAACAATACGGGTCAAATGTCTAATACAAAGCTAACACCTCGCATCACCCGCTGTATCAACGGCTTTGACACAATATGACAATCCACGGTGAGTTGCGCTTGCTGTGCTGTTTCTGCGGTCTTGTGTTATCTTCCACTCACTCCATACTGATTAAAAGAATAAATTTTAAATGATGAAACTTAAAGCTCTATTTCTTAGCACCATGATTCTTTCTATGAACCTTTTCTCACTCGAACAACAAAGTGAGAATTTAAGAATACTTGTTTATAACACTCACGGGCTTCCTGAAATCTTTATCAGTGACAATCCAAAGAAGCGCTTTCCTGTCATCGGTAAAAAAACTCAAGACTTTAACATCTCCTTACTGCAAGAAGACTATTCACATCATGAAGAATTGTCATCTGGCTTGGCTAAAGAAAGCCTCGCTATTCGTGGTGGATTGGGTGGCCGTTTAATATGTCCCTTTTGCACCGGTTCAGGATTAACGTCTGTATTCAATCTACCTAAAAATTGGACCGTAGACGTAGAAAATCAAACCTATGACACCTGTTCGGGCTGGTTAAGAGGAGCAAATGATTGCTTTGCCTATAAAGGTTTTCAAATAATAAAAATAATTCTGCCAAGCAATAAAAGATTTTTTATAGTTAATACGCACATGGATGCCGGTAAAAGAGATTCCGATAGGGCAGCAAGAAAGAAACAATTAGAGCATATTATCTCAACTATGAAGCAAAGAGCGACTACTGAAGCTTTGATTGTTGCTGGAGATCTTAATCTAAATTCTAAAAATCCTGAAGACGTAAAACTCCTAGAAAACTTCAAGGAAGAGCTGAAATTAACAGATTCTTTTACAGGACATAAAATAAGTAAAAAATGGACTATATTGGATTACATTTTATACAAGCAAGGTGAAGAGTTAGAATTTAAGATTATTTCTGTAGGAGAAGACGAATCATTTGTCACAGATGAAGGCCCTTTAAGTGACCATCCTGCTCTGATTATAGAAGTGTCAATTTAATGGGTGGAGCTTCTAGTTAGCAAGTGACAGCTACCCCCGCTGAAAAATATGAATTCCCTAAAATATTGTTTTTGTAAGATTTTTAATAATGTGGGACGAGCGTGAAAGTAAGTCATTTCTAAATCTCTAAAAGCGCTGGGAGTTCGAGCTGATGATCACCGATCGTCTGTTCGAGCTGGACCGGGCTGTGAGTTTAATCCTCGCAGTTAAGGATATTCTCGAGAATCAGTTTCTCGGCAAGGTTGTCGAACACGAACCTTTTACCACTGTGGCGGGGGGTGTGGCCATTGCTGACTACTTTGGTTACGGCTCAGATACTCCTTAATAGGACTGCTTTTTAGCCAATCTGTACAAAACCCTTTTGTAATCAAGGCCTGCCGAGCCTTTATACGGATAAAACTTACTTGCATGTAACAAGCAAGATAATTAAACTCTTGCTACTAAAAATTTAAATGGGCAAGAAAATGAATACCTCTCCACTTTCCGCGAGCGCCTCAGCCAATTCAGCACCCTCAGATCCGGCACAGGAAAAAGTCATTCCTCTCCGTTTTGTGACCGCCGCTAGTCTCTTTGATGGCCACGATGCTGCAATCAATATTATGCGCCGTATATTACAGGGAGCTGGAGTTGAAGTTATCCATCTAGCCCACAACCGCTCGGTAGCTGAAGTGGTTCAGACCGCTTTACAGGAAGATGTCCAAGGCATCGCCATCAGCTCCTATCAGGGCGGCCATGTTGAGTACTTTAAGTACGTGGTGGACCTGCTAAAAGAAGCCGGCGCCGAACATATTAAGGTCTTTGGCGGCGGCGGCGGTGTGATTATTCCAGCTGAAATCACAGAGCTGGAGGCCTATGGCGTCGAGCGTATCTACTCCCCCTACGACGGCCAGAATCTGGGCCTGGTGGGTATGATCGACGATATGATTGAGCGCTGTTCACTGGGGGCTTATAGCGATGTCACTGTGGCCGCAGCAGAACTTACTGATGAGCTTTCTGATAACAGGGGCCGCAACAATCTAGCTCGCCTGATCACCGCCATTGAGCGCGATAAACTCAGTCCAGAACAGCAGATTTCACTCCGTGAGCAGGCGCAATTTTTAAGTAATACAGTACCAGTTCTCGGAATTACCGGTACCGGTGGCGCAGGTAAGTCGTCACTAACCGACGAATTAATTCGTCGTTTCCGTCAAGACAGTGCCGACGAACTAAAGATTGCCGTGCTGGCGATTGACCCGACTCGACGTAAGACTGGCGGCGCTTTGCTGGGGGACCGCATTCGCATGAATGCGATCTATCATCCTTCTATCTATATGCGTTCTATCGGCACCCGCGGTGCGACCGGTGAAGTGCCAGCAGCACTCACGGATATTATCTGTGCCATGCGTCTCGGTGGCTTCGATCTGGTCGTGGTTGAGACCCCGGGTATTGGTCAGGGTGATGCGGGTATCGTGCCCTATGTGGATATCCCAATCTATGTCATGACGCCAGAATTTGGCGCCCAGAGCCAGTTGGAAAAGATCGATATGCTCGATTATGCCGAGCTGGCGATTATTAATAAATTTGACCGCAACGGCAGCGACGATGCCTACCGCGATGTCTGTAAACAGATGCAGCGCAACCGCGAAGCCTGGACTCAGGCGCCGGACGAGATGCCGGTGTTTGGCACCATTGCCTCACGCTTTAATGATGACGGTGTTAGCGCCGCTTATCAGGAACTGTTAGTGCTGTTACAAAACCGTGGGCTGCGCACTTTTAAGCAGCATCTGGCGAAAGTGGATCGGCGCACGCCATCGGAAAAAACCGTGGTGGTGCCAGCAGATCGTCAGCGTTATCTAGCTGAAATTGCGGCCAGCGTGCGCAACTATCACAAGCACGTTCTGGTGCAGGCCAATCTAGCTCGCCAACAGCAACAGCTCGCGGCGACCAAAACCATGTTGTTAGAAAGTGGCAGCGATGCGCCAGAGACTATCGACAGCCTGATTGCCGAGCGCAAGCAGGCTATGGATGCGAAGGCTAGCAGTTTGCTAGAGAACTGGCCTTCCGTCGTGGACGCCTATAGCGGCGATACCAAGGTTGATGTGCTGCCCAATGGGAAAGAGATAGTCACTAAGCTGAATACGATTTCCTTAGCTGGCAACAAGATCTCCCGGGTTTCGTTACCGCGCTTTGAAGATCACGGTGAACTGCTCAAGTGGCTGATGCGTGAAAATCTGCCCGGAGAGTTTCCCTACACCGCCGGTGTATTCCCCTTTAAGCGCGAAGGCGAAGATCCTGCCCGTATGTTTGCCGGTGAGGGCGACGCCTTTAAAACCAACCGTCGCTTTAAGGCTCTGTCGGAGTACTCGGATGCCAAACGCTTGTCCACAGCCTTTGATTCTGTGACTCTCTACGGTTTTGATCCCCATGAACGTCCGGATATTTACGGCAAGGTGGGCAATGCTGGTGTCTCCATCTGTACTCTGGATGATATGAAAGCTCTCTATGATGGTTTTGATCTCTGTAATCCAACCACCTCGGTTTCCATGACTATTAATGGTCCGGCGCCGACTATCTTGGCGATGTTTTTAAACACCGCAATTGACCAGCAGGTAGCTCAGTTTGTCGCCGAACACAGTCGCCAGCCCAAGGATGACGAATTCCAAGAGCTGCGCAGCAACACCTTGACGCGCGTGCGCGGCACAGTGCAGGCAGATATCCTCAAGGAAGATCAGGGGCAGAATACCTGTATCTTTTCCACCGAATTTAGCCTGCGCATGATGGGTGATATGCAGCAGTACTTTATTAATGAGCAGATCCGAAATTTTTACTCAGTATCGATCTCCGGATACCATATTGCCGAAGCCGGCGCTAACCCCATCTCTCAGCTAGCCTTTACATTGTCCAACGGTTTTACCTTTGTCGAAGCCTATCTGGCTCGTGGCATGAAGATCGATGACTTTGCCCCGAACCTGTCGTTCTTCTTCTCCAACGGTATGGATCCGGAGTACACCGTGATGGGTCGAGTGGCTCGCCGTATCTGGGCGACCTCCATGCGCGATCTCTACGATGCCAACCCACGCAGCCAGAAACTAAAATACCATATTCAGACTTCCGGCCGTTCCCTGCACGCTCAAGAAATGAACTTCAATGATATTCGCACTACCCTGCAAGCTTTAATTGCGATTTACGATAACTGTAATAGCCTGCACACCAATGCTTACGACGAAGCCATTACCACGCCAACTGAAGAGTCCGTGCGCCGAGCACTAGCAATTCAGCTGATTATTAATCAGGAGTGGGGTCTAGCGAAAAATGAAAACCCCAGTCAGGGCGCGTTTATTATCGATGAGCTAACTGACCTAGTTGAAGAGGCGGTACTCCAAGAATTTGAAAAAATCTCTGATCGCGGCGGTGTCTTGGGTGCCATGGAAACCGGTTATCAGCGCGGCAAGATTCAGGAGGAGTCGCTCTACTATGAGCACAAAAAGCACGATGGTTCTTTCCCGATTGTGGGGGTGAATACCTTCCTCAGCGAGACTGAAGAAGAGCCCATGGAAATTGAGTTGGCCCGTTCAACCGAAGCGGAAAAGCAGAGTCAGATTAAACGTCTGCGCGCTTTTCAAAAGGCCCACAGTGCCGAGTCCGCGGAAGTGCTTAAGCGCTTGCAGGATACAGTGAGCGACGGCGGCAATGGTTTTGAGGTGTTGATGGAAGCGGTGCGGGTCTGTTCCTTGGGTGAAATCACCAATGCTTTGTTTGACGTCGGCGGGCAGTACAGACGCAGTATGTAATCATGCTTGGTATTTTACGCCAGAAGTAGGCAAACTACCGGCGCATAATGCGCTAGTGGAATAAAACTAGGAATCGTTAATCTAGAAATAGTTAATTTAGGAACCTATAAAAAATGCCCAAAGCCTTAGGACTCACTCAGGTTGAGCGCAAAGAAATCTCCGACGCCAAGATGCTTGAGGCGGCGGTGAATTTGATTGTCGAGCGTGGGGCGGGCCTGGTAACCTTAAAGGATGTCGGCGAAAAAGCCGGTTACTCGCGTGGTTTGGCTGGTTATCGCTTTGGCAATCGCGAGGGTCTGTTTGATTTTGTCCTCAGGTCGGTTGGCGATGAATGGCTTGCGGAACTGACTCAGGTCACGGCAAATAGCTTTGGTTACAAGGCTATAGCTGCAGCGCTGGATGCCCACATTAAATTCTGTGAAGATGCGCCGAAACATGTGGAGGCCTTCTACCGTCTCTGGTTTGACTCCATGGCGCCAGACTCTCAACTCAAAGGCGTTATCCTAGGAATTCATCAACGCCGTCGCGACGATGTTGTAAGCTGGATTGAACAGGCTATGGCCGCTGGCGAAGTGCCATCGACAGTGGATGCGGGAATGCTCGCGGATCACTTTACAGCCTCGGTGAGTGGCATCGTCTATCATTGGATGACCGACCCAGATAATCTCAATGAAATGCGCAATCTACACGAAGCCCTAAAGCAGGTGATGCACAGTATGTTGCGCGGCTAGTTAGTTTCACCTTAAAAAAGCGATATTGCCGGTAGGGGTCATTGATGTTGATCTATGCCACAAAATCTTCCTGCTGGGGTGTGAAAACATCAAGTAGAATACTGTCTTTCAACGCGACGACGCCATACTCGATACCTGAGGACACATAATAGGTGTCACCTGGCCCTATGGTGGTTACTTCGCCAGCCACTGTTAGCTCGAAACGACCCTGGATCACCTATCCTACCTACTCGTGCAGATGCGTGTGCAGGTAACCGACTGCATTTAGCTTTAAATAAACCGTCAACCCAATATTGCTTGATCCGTTGAATCGTTTGCATATGCGCCTGGCCTATCCTGTTAAGGTTAAATAATGCATTATCTAGAGCTCTCTAGGCAGCATGCTAAATATCGTTTTTAATATATCTAAGTTAGACCATGCCGACCATTACCACTAATATAATTCTAATAGCGAATTGCACCGCCGAGTGATACTGTTATTTGAATAGGCAGGCATTCTGGTTGCGGATAAAACCTATCCGTGGATTACGTCTAATTATAGTAATTTATTGTTTTAAATCAGCTACTTAATGAATAAAGAATTATTAATGTACAGTATATATGTACGGTAGGTTTTAGGGTTACTGTGCGCGATAGGTAGTCTCTAGCCCTGCGATTAGTTGGTCTGCTAGTATTACGGGGTAGCATTCGGTAAAGCCGCTTTTTCTAAAAAATACCCTCATCCGCTTTGACGAAAGGCGCTTACTGGCATATGTTTCACCCCCAAATAATGGCTAAATATCTCCTAATAGTTAACAATCAACAACCACTTCACCACCAGAACTTGCCCTAAAGTTAGTTATTATTGTGTTTTCATCGACATCAATACTACCTCCACTGGAAACGTGACCCGAAATTTCAAGAGCACCACAAATATCAACCGAAGATCCAGAAGATATTCTTACTTTGGAGGTTTCAATAATAACCTCATTGTCCGATTCAAAATCAGATGCTGAAGACGCATTAATCGTAAGGTGATTAATATGGAGTTTTCCCTCAATCTCTATTTCAGCTGCAGAAGACAAATCTACTTCCAGATGATTGATGGAACCTGAACCTCTATCAATTTTAAAAGAACTTGCAGAGGATGCTGACAAACTTAAATCTGATTCTCTTTTAAAACAATTTTGCATGCTCCCTTCTGAAGCAGAACTGAGTTTAATAGATCTAGGTGGATTCTTTAAAGTTATGTTGGCAGTCACGTCATGAATTCCCCATGAAAAAAATAACCAATTAGATTCAGCCCTACCTTTTAGTTTAAGATTCTTGTCTCCCAAGGACATTTGAAAGTCATTCTCAGAGTCAGCAAAAATTTCTAATTTATTCACATCACCACACCACACAGTAAACTCCACCCCTGCACTTATCTCCAAAGACTCAATTTCTTCTATCTCATAAGAATAAGTTTCAGAGAATACTAAGTTGGTAAACGTAGATAGAAGCAACACTAATAAAGCAGATGCCTTTTTTAACATATGTAGAATCCTTTCTTATATGGGGGTGAGATGTTAGACCGTAACTATGGCATAACGAGTAGAACGTACGGTATTTCATTAATGTTATCATGTCCAGAAAGAATGTAAGAGAGCTACTAACTACCTATACCAAAGACTTTTTGTTTAGTTTTTGCCCATTTCCACCCCCGAATGATAGCTAATAATCCTCATTAAAGGCCAGTATAGACACAGCCTAAATCATTGGAATACATAGTAAAATTAGACCGGCATTGTGGCAGTGTGTACGAGAGCCTAGAGGTGCGCTCTTGGCTTTGTATCTGCCACGTATTTACACCCCCCTAACGGTCTACTTAAGGTCTTTCGTGCCTATCTCCTAACACATAGGTATAGATTGCATAGGATGCCTTAGAAAGGCTTACAGGACGCTGTACGGCTATTCATTTATTGCTGTTCAACTCACTCCGACTATCAGAGTCACATTAGCCTCTAGTATCTGTTACTGCATCAGTATCTCTTAGTCTTAACTAGGGTTTAGATTTTATTATCTACTTCATAACGGTTGCCCTATGGAACGGCATGACCAATAGAATCACGTTAGTCTTTAGTTACCTATTGTCACATGCCGTCTATCTCTGCTGTGTTGTTTGTTATTGGTTTTTAGTCGTATAGATTGCCCTATGGTACGGCATGACCAAGAGAGTCACGTTAGTCTTTAGCACCTCTTGCTTCATGCCGCACTACCTTAGCCCTACTAGGGTTTAGATTTTGTTATCTAATCTTATAGGCTTCTTTAAGGCACTGTAATGCATATTAGTATAGCTGACTGGTTCTTGAGGTCTCCTATAGCTATACTAGGTACCGTTAAGACATCGACTGACAAAGGATTGTAGGTAAATTAATGGATTATGAAGCAATGTATAATGCAAGAATGATGGGGCTGCTTACAAGAGCCTGTACACCGCTCTCAGAAGGCCTTGCGGATAGCATGCAGTTGGTCATAAAGGAAGCTGAAAGCCGTAAGAGAGCCAGAACGGCTGACGAAGAAAAGGCTTTCAATCTTGGTGTAGACCTAGTGCTAGGAGATCTGCTTAAGGCTTATGCCAGAGAGGGTCAGTGGGCGTGGCGAGCTACTGGGAAGAGCAACTTCGTGGGAGAGCCGTTCGGCTATAAGACTTGGCTGTCTATCGTCCCAATCCTTACTGATCTAGGCTATATCGAATACCACAAGGGTAGCAACAGGAGGTCTCCGCTCGCTGAGGGATCTGTAAAAGGTACCGCCAGTCGCTTTAGGGCTACCGATAAACTCATAGCTCTGGCGAAGAGTCATGAAGTAGCTGTAGCGTCAATCAATGACCATTACGCTACTAAACTCCCTAGAGAGGTACTGCGGCTGAAAGCGACCAAGCGAGGGAAGGTTGGTGGTAAGTCTATGTCTGTACCGTCTAATCAGACTACAGAGGCTTTAAGGCTTCAAGTAAATAAAATCAATCAATACCTAACAAAACAAAACCTCTCCGGTGGTGACTTCGATGGGTATTATCGCACTTTTAATAATGCGGACTCTGAGCGCTTTAATTGGAATCTTGGTGGTCGTCTTTACTCTATAGGGGAGACTACTTATCAGTGGATGAGCGGTGAGCGAAGAGCCGCAATGCTTATCAATGGTGAGTCTGTTATTGAAATTGATGTATCGGCCAGTGGTTTATCTATCTACGCATCTCTTATGGGGCATAAGATACCAGATGGTACCGACCTTTATAGCGTTGAGGATTTCGCTAGAGAGGATGTTAAGCAGTTTATTACGATGTCCTTTGGTCAGGGTAAGTTACCTAAACAATGGCCAAAGAAAAGTAGAATTGTTGTTGGTATTCATGATGTGAGGGAGGCCGTTTGCAGGGATATCCCTTGCTTATTGTCGTTGGCTGAATCTGGTCATGACTGGGCAACATTACAGTATCTTGAAGCTGAGGCTCTGATTGAAGCGATGGAATCACTGCATGAACAAGATATACCGGCTTACGGTGTTCACGATAGCTTGATTGTGCCCCTCAGTCGCGAGCAAGAATGTCGTGAGGCTCTTACAAGAGCTTGGAAGGCTAGAGGTTGGCCGATACGACTGAAATAGGTCTATGGCTTCCTACTTCAAGCTGATTCTGCTTCATATAATGTTTTTAGGTGAGAGTGTCGAAAAAAAATTAGTTGAACAGGAAGGTATTTTAAAAGGAATTAATTATGGAAACATTCTTATCTATGATATTTAAGCACGACTTCAGCTCCTCTATGACCATTTGGATGTTATTTAGCATGTTGGTTTTGGTGGTTTATGAATGGCTTGACCCTTCAGAATACGAGCACCCCGGATTTGACCGTCCAGTAGGCAGTAGCTTTTTGGGGTTTATTATATGGTTGCTGATTACATATGGCTTGCATAGCGTGGGTATTGTTGTTGACTAATAACTGTATGACCCGATTAGCCAGATACAATACTCTTTTGGGGGGTGCTGAAAGCGAACTGTACGTCCATAGAACTAAGCGAACTGGGTGTCTACTCACACTTAGAGTCAGGGACACACACCAACAATCTATTCTTTAAACTCTTTTGAATCTAAATTCACGATTCATCGCGTCATAATTAGGAAAGTTGGCATTTAAAAAGTAAGAAAAGTAAGACAATGAAGATTATCACCTCCATATAACTAAACGGACTTTATCTATGAAAAAATTAATTCTCGCTTCGTCTCTCCTCACAGTTTTTTTATCAGTATCTGGCTGTGTGTCAATAACTGTAGATGAAGACTTGTTCGCAGATGCACGGGTTCTGACAAAGACCGAGGAATGTTCAATGGTGCAAGTTCCAATTTATGG
>Ga0209279_10000111_pt1 | contig 56785 bp, 48 predicted proteins | sample CoawatmetaG00DNA_3_FD_187508 | JGI IMG/M metagenome (GOLD analysis project Ga0209279, IMG submission 187508) | Marine microbial communities from the West Antarctic Peninsula - Coastal water metaG006-DNA (SPAdes) (version 2) | ecosystem: Environmental > Aquatic > Marine > Coastal ...
AATCAAATAGACTATTTAATGGTTTGGATAGAAAACACTATCCCAAACTGGTTATCTTGGATTAGTTATCTTTTGTGGCCACTCGCCGTATTAAGTGTATTGATAATTTTCTCTTTCATATTTACTGCAGTAGCCAATTGGTTAGCCGCCCCCTTTAATGGTTTATTAAGTGAAAAAATGGAATTGCTATTATTAAAAGACCGGTCAAAAAACATTACAACTAGTTATTCTCAGACTGTTTTTGCAGACGATAGTGATATGGCTAATATACTCAAGGATATACCTCGTACGTTATCCAGAGAATGGCAGAAATTTGCCTATTACCTACCCAGAGCTATTGGATTTTTTATTTTGTTAATCATGTTACCTGTTATAGGGCAAATACTTTGGTTCTTATTTGTTGCTTGGATGATGGCAGTACAATATAAAGACTACCCTTTTGATAATCACAAAATTTCATTTGTCGAAATGAAACAAGTATTAAAGAATAATCAAAAAGTAAGCTATAGTTTTGGTGTAGCCGTAGCCATTTTTTCTCTGATACCCATTATTAATTTAATTGTTATGCCGGTTGCTATATGTGGTGCAACAGCCTTGTGGGTTGAAAAATATAGAGATGAAGCTATAAGATCTAAAATGAGTCGATAATTAATCAGTTGAGTAAAATAAAACGATAACGGCCATAATAGAACTATTAAGTTAAACATGGCATAAAGAGGTAAATAGCTTACATTTTATGATTTTAGTAGGTCTTCATTATGACTAACAATAAGACCTATTGACCTAACTTAATAGGCCTTTTACATTATGTTTAAATCGAAGGGAGTCAGGCTTTAATGAGAGTCAAATTAAAAACTAACTATATATCACTTACATTTTTAGCTCTATTTAGTTTAACTGTTTCTGCCGAGAAAGCTTTTGACATCCCAGTAATGGATGACGCAATAATATTTGCTGACTTTAACGATAAAACACCTGCCGTAATCAACTACTTCACCTCTACGACAGTGGCAGATATCACTGGATTTTATAAAATAGCTTATGGTGAAATTTCATACCAAGAAGCTAAAAGAGGCCGATTAACCCTTGCATTCCACCCTGATAATTTAATTATAAGAGTAATCATTTCCCAGCAAAACAACAAACGCCAAGTTGACGTCATTGTTAACACTTTTAATCCTCAAACAATGAATATCCCAGAATATAAATAGCCATTCAACTGAGACTTTTTATATCTAAAAGAAGTAACTATTTCTCAAGTGCCTGTCAATAACTCTATCGATAAGGAATATATCTCTAAAGGTTATTAGTTAAGTTATTGGAAAATATTGATGATGACTCACCTGAAAATATAACTGTGACTATCTTAAATCTGACATTAAGGATGAAGAAATAAAAGCATCCAATAAATAATACTATGATTGACAAATAATACACCGTTTAATAACGCTCATTTTATCGAGAAAACCTTTCAACAAAGCCATTATTAGCACAAAAAAAACGCATTGTGATTAACGTTGTGTTTTATTTTTATTAGACGTTACAATTATTTTTTATAAAAAATATCATCAATTGTACCCTGTGCAAGGCCATGGTACCCAGGACGGGCTTTTTTATAAACTTCCATAGCCCAAGCTCTATTTTTAGGTGTTTCATTTAACTGTTTATAAAGTGGTACGATAAGTTTTCGTCGACCAATACCCGTTAAATATTTATCTAGATTAGGTAAAATAACATCATAACCCGCTCTTATTGATAATAAGTACCATGCATGAGCTATTTCTGAATTTTGACTAACAGTTAACTGATAATTTCTATCTAAATCAGTCATTTTATCTAATGATAAGTTTTGTGGTAGGTTGTTAATAAAGTGAAGCCATTCATGTAATGTCCATTGAATAGTTGGCAATTGCTTTAATGATAATTCATTAATTAACCAGTTATTAATATGCTCATCTATTAAAGTAAATGCATTTGATTGCGGTTTTGGTGTGGTAACAGGTAAACCTGATTGGTAAACCCACTCATTTATTTCTTCAGCATTAACAACACCAGGATATTTATTAATAAGTTCTTTATTTAAATAAATAACAAAGTCACTTGTTGTTATGCTTTCAAAAGCATATTGGTTAAAATAATCTAAAACAAATTGATCAAATTTCTGACGTCCAAATTTTGTTTCTAAATAAATAAGAAACAATTGCCCTTTGGTGTAAGGCACACCAGAAAATGCGTCATCGGGGTCTCTTCCCTTTAAATCTATGAAAAGTCGGGTATCACCCTTGTCCAATTCTATTATTTCAGTATTTAGATTTTGTGCGTCTAGCGCTTGCTCCATAATAGCTCTGTCACGACCAAAAACTTCCTCCATAATCCGATTCTCAACGTAGCTAGTAAAGCCCTCGTTTAACCATAAGTCTCTCCAAGTTGCATTTGTGACTAAATTTCCAGACCAAGAATGGGCAAGCTCATGGGCGATTAAATTGACGAGGCTTTTATCACCGGCGATAACTGTCGGTGTAATGAAGGACAAACGAGGATTTTCCATACCACCAAACGGGAAGCTAGGCGGCAAAATCAATAGATCGTAACGTCCCCAACGATATGCGCCATATAATTTTTCAGAAGCATCAATCATCGCTTGAGTATCATCAAATTCAGCCGCAGCTGCTTCTAAAATATCAGCTTCAGCATAGATACCTGTTTGATGACTCATCGCCTTAAATTCTAAGTCACCAACACCAATAGCAATTAAATAGGCAGGTATCGCTTGTGGCATTGAGAAATAATAATCGCCATCACGTTTTGTATCAGGACTGTTATTGGCACTCATTACCGCTAATAAATTTTTATCTGTTTTAATTCTAGCATTATAAGTTACTCTAACACTTGGCGTATCTTGAATAGGGATCCATGAACGAGCGTGAATTGCCTGATTCTGGCTAAACATGAAGGGCTGCTTTTTACCGGCGGTTTGTTCAGGATTTAACCACTGCAAGCCTGATGCCTTTTCTGTTGAATTATAATAAACCCTTATTTTTTCGGTCTTAAATGGCGAGTTAATCGTTAATTTAGCACCTAAGACATCATCTCTTTTTGCTAATGAAAACTTAACCTTTTGCCAATCACCAGAAGGTTTTTGAACAATAACACGGTGGATTATAAGGTCTCGAGTATCTAGAATAATAGGTTCTAACGAATCGCTAAGCCAGTTTAACGATAATTCTGCAAAACCATTTAATGACTTACTAGAGAAATCAACACTCAGGTCTAAATAAACGTGTTTAACTCTAACTTGATGATAATTTGCATAAGTGTAAGCATCGCCTTGGTCTAGTGATGCTCTAGCCCATAGCGGTTGAGCTGACAGTCCTAATAAAAAAACAACAAGCATTACTAATTGAGTAATGGTTTTCATAGATAAATTTCCTAAAAAAATAAGGCCTGTAGATTACTGCTAATCGGCAGGCCTATACAACTATTAATTTAAGGTTATCTATTTATTGATGTACATTTTAACTTACGGTTTTTCCATTTGAATAACAACTCTTCGGTTATGCGCTCTACCTAACTCAGTATTGTTAGAAGTAACATGCCTTTTTTCACCATAACCTTTTGCTTCAATTCGGGTAGGATCGATACCATGTTGAGTAAAGTACTCTCGAATATTTTTCGCTCTTTTTTCTGAAATTTGTTGATTTGTCGAGCGGGCACCATAACTATCGGTATATGAATCTATTAGTACTAACTCTAAGTCAGGGTCTAATTTAAGATAGTCTGAAATCATCGACATACGCTTCTCCGATGATTTAGTCAATTTCTCACTACCAAACTGAAAATTTAACACGGTGTAAGCGATATCATCGAGGTTATAGTTTAAAAGGTTACCTACACAACCAACAAATTCTCGATAAGCCTTTTTAAATTGTACTGTTGATAAACCAACTGATATTTTATCTTGTTCATTATGCCAATCATTGTAATAAAAGGTAGGATTCATCCCCTGCTCTAATTCACTTAACATAGTCCATGCAACTTTTTTGGGTAAGCTAGGAGAAAATTGTCTATGTAACTTCATATTGGTGAGTCTACGGCCACTGATACCTGGGCGCCATTTAGGTGGAAGAGAACGCACTTCAGCTAAAGAGTAATTGTCTGGTAATAGTAACATATCAAGTTCAAACTCCATGTTTAACTTACGGCTAGCACGGCTGTAAAAACGAGCTTGACCGTAATTGGGTATTTGATGTGCCAAAGTACATTTTAGCCGTGAATCGTTAGATAAGTGCCACTGAGAATTATTAATATTGGCATTGTACTGTCGAATACCAGCCAGTGTTTGCGTAACAAATAACAACAGAATGATAAGAGTAAAAAATTGCTTCATAGATAACTTAATGATTATATTTTATAAGTGGCATCAAGGTTATCGACCGATTATATATTAACTTTAGTTACTGAAAGGGAAAATTAACACATTAAAATGCCGTTTGTTATTGGTATAAAATCCCTTTTCTGAGATAATCTATTCATTGCAAATGAACGACTGATATTAGAGTAATATGGTAGACAATCCAGATAAAACAGATTCCTCGACACCTAAACTAAATAAAAGTGAACAGAAGTCATTACTCTCACAAAGATTTAGAGGTTATTTCCCCGTTGTTATTGACGTTGAAACAGCTGGTTTTAATGCTCAAACTGATGCCCTTCTTGAATTAGCTGCCTCGGTTCTGACTATCGATGAAATCACTGGGTTGATTGCAATTGATGAAACCATTCAATTTAATATAGACCCTTTTGAAGGCGCTAATTTAGAGCCGGCCGCTCTAGAATTTACGGGTATTGATCCCACAAATCCTCTTCGTGGTGCAGTAAGTGAAAAAGAAGCCTTAACTGGTTTATTTAAACTTGTGAGGAAAAAAATGAAAGCAGCTGATTGTCAGCGAGCGATAATTGTGGCTCATAATGCTTCTTTTGACTTGGGTTTTCTAAATGCTGCAACTACTCGCTGTGCAATAAAACGCAGCCCTTTTCATGCTTTTGTTAGTTTTGATACCACAACATTGTCAGGGCTTGCTTTAGGCCAAACAGTATTAGCTAAAGCCTGTAGTGCTGCCAATATTGAATTTAACCACAGTGAAGCACATTCCGCTTTATACGATACCGAAAGAACGGCTGAATTATTTTGCTTTATTGTTAACAAATGGCAAGAAATGGGTGGTTGGCCGTTAATTATTGAAAATGCAGATGACAATGCAGATGACAATAGCCAATAACGATTCAAATCATAGTAAACATTACTGTGTTATATTCACATTTTATCACTAGAATAACGCAATAGTACCATTTATCTTTTTACTCATCCTGCTTAGCTCTTCTTGAAACTATTAATGTGGTGACATAAAAAAACCTTACGTAAAAGTAAGGTTTTTTTTATTATAAGGGTAACTTATAACTTGTCTGCATTATCCGCTAAATATGCCGCTACGCCTTCAGGCGACTCTGTCATACCTTTATCACCTTTATTCCAGCCTGCAGGACAGACTTCACCGTGGTCTTGGTGGAACTGTAAAGCGTCAACCATACGTAACATTTCATCAACATCACGACCAAGTGGTAAGTCATTAATAACTTGGTGACGAACATTACCTTCTTCATCAATTAGAAATGAACCACGAAATGCAACACCCGCATCAGGATGCTCAACACCGTAGGCTTGACAAATAGTATGTTTAACATCAGCAACTAAAGTATATTGAACTGGACCAATACCACCTTCATTAATAGGAGTATTACGCCATGCATTATGTGAGAATTGAGAATCAATAGAAATACCAATTACTTCAACACCACGGTTTTTAAATTCATCCATACGGTGATCAAAAGCTAAAAGCTCAGATGGACATACAAAAGTAAAATCTAATGGGTAGAAAAACACTACAGCTTTTTTACCTTTAATTGCTTCGCTTAATGAAAAACCATCAACAATTTCACCACTACCCAGAACTGCTGCTGCAGTAAAATCTGGTGCTGGACGACCAACTAATACACTCATTCTATACTCCATTTATTTATTATTTATAATAATTTTTATAAACCCATCAATATACCTGACGAGTTTTACTGTTCCAGAATAATAAAGCTTTATTATTCTGGAGAACTTTCTTCAGATTTTTCAACGGCTGCTTTGATTAACGTTTGCAACTCGCCTTGTTGAAACATTTCTAAAATAATATCACAACCACCAACTAATTCACCACCGACCCATAGTTGAGGGAATGTTGGCCAATCAGCATATTTAGGTAATTCAGAACGAATATCTGGATTCAATAAAATATCAACATAAGCAAATTTTTCGCCACAGGACATCAAAGCTTGTGATGCCTGAGATGAGAAACCACAATTTGGTAATTTTGGTGAACCTTTCATATATAATAATATTGAGTTTTCACTGATTTGCTCTTTAATTCGTTCAATTGTATCCATGGTAACCTCTAAATTTAATGCTTATTGAATTAGTTAAACTATATACATTGAGTCTATTTTAAATAATTCAACAAACACTAACGAAAAATTAAAAAAATATAAGTTAAAACTAACTTTCCTTAAAAAAAACTATAGTAAACCATCTGTTTTGGGTAGACTATGCAAATTAAATAATACTTGAGTATTTTACTGGGTTTTACAGAAAAAAAAACCCTTTCTTTGTTTTTTAGACAATAATATATTTTATATATATCTAGGAGAAAAAAATGGCGATTGAATTACCAGCTCTACCTTATGCAAAAGATGCTTTAGCACCACATATCTCAGCTGAGACTTTAGAGTTTCATTATGGCAAACATCACAATACTTACGTTGTTAAACTTAACGGTTTAATTGAAGGTACAGAGTTTGACGGTAAATCATTAGAAGATATAGTTAAAACATCTTCAGCTGGTGTTTTTAATAATGCAGCGCAAGTATGGAACCATACTTTTTATTGGAATAGCTTAAGCCCTAACGGTGGCGGTGAACCAACGGGCGCATTAGCTGATGCTATTGTTGCCACTTTTGGCTCATTTGCCGAATTCCAAGCTAAGTTTGTTGATAGTGCGATAAACAACTTTGGCTCTAGCTGGACTTGGTTAGTTAAAAATGCTGACGGTAGCTTAGCAATAGTCAATACTTCAAATGCAGCCACACCATTAACTGATGATAGTGTTACTCCACTTATCACCGTTGATTTGTGGGAACATGCTTATTATATTGATTACCGCAATTTACGTCCTAAATACATGGAAGCATTTTGGGCTTTAGCAAACTGGGATTTTGCTAACGCAAACTTTGCTTAATCCGTTTAGCTGATAAACTTTAATTTTAAAACGAGCTCTATAGCTCGTTTTTTTTATCATTTTTGACTGAGTCTAGTTATTAAAAAAGCTTATTTTAGCTATCTAATCCTATGGTGTAATGTGAGTCATATTTATTTATTTTATTACAAACTCAATAAATTCATTTATTTATAAACCAACTATTTTATTTACTAAAGTACTTTAGCCATATTATCAATTTATTGAACAACATTCCCCGTTCCAAAAATAAAGCAAAAGTTATTCGCTAACCTATGATACTTTTATTTATGCCGAAGAGCCTTTATCGATAAATGCTCTCGTATACCCATCATATAATTCCATTAAATCACAAATTGGATATTCGCTCTGCTGCCCAAAAAAATAATGAATTAAGTCCTAAAAAACTATGTTTATTAATTTCATAAATAAATTTCATATACCTTCACATCTTTATTCAGTTCAATAGAACCACAACTAATTTCATTCTTACACTAAAATTTCTAGCAAGTTTTATTAAAACAACTAGTCTTAATAGTAGGAAGCCGTCTCTTCGGCCTTCATTGGACAAGTAGCAATTAATATCTTTTGGGGGCAATTATGAGTATTTTCCAACATTACCAATCACGTTACGAACAAGCACAACAAGAAGAGTTTAGCCTACAAGAATTCTTAGATATATGTCGAACCGATAAATTTGCCTATGCGAGCGCTGCTGAACGCTTATTAAAGGCGATAGGCAAACCAGAAATGGTTGATACTTCCAACGAACCCACATTAAGTCGAATATTTTCCAATAGAGTATTGGCCAAATATCCTGCATTTAAAGATTTTTATGGTATGGAGGAGGCCATTGAACAGATAGTTGCTTATTTAACCCACGCTTCTCAAGGCCTAGAAGAGCAGAAACAGATCCTATATTTACTGGGCCCTGTTGGTGGTGGAAAGTCTTCTTTAGCTGAAAAACTCAAAGCATTAATGCAACAAGAGCCTATTTATATTCTCAGCGCCAATGGAAAACCAAGCCCAGTCAATGATCATCCCTTTTGTTTATTTGACGGTAATGAGGATGGTAAAATTTTACAGAAAGAATATAAAATTCCTCTTCGCTACCTTAATAATATAATTTCACCATGGACAGCTAAACGATTACATGAATTTAAAGGTGACATCTCTAAATTTAAAGTGATTAAGATTTATCCTTCTATTCTTGACCAAGTTGCAATCGCAAAAACAGAGCCCGGTGATGATAACAATCAAGATATCTCATCGCTTGTTGGTAAAGTTGATATCAGACAACTTGAACATTTCGCACAAAATGATCCTGATGCTTATAGCTATTCTGGAGCTCTTTGTCGAGCCAACCAAGGGTTAATGGAGTTTGTTGAAATGTTCAAAGCCCCTATTAAAGTTTTACACCCTTTACTTACCGCAACTCAAGAAGGTAACTATAATCCGACAGAAGGACTGTCTGCCTTACCATTTAAAGGGATATTGTTGGCTCATTCAAATGAGTCTGAGTGGAAAACTTTTAAAAATAACAAAAACAACGAAGCATTTTTAGATCGTGTTTACATCGTCAAAGTACCTTATTGCATGCGTGTCTCTGAAGAGGTTAAAATTTATAATAAACTGCTTGAACATAGTGAATTAAGTAATGCGCACTGTGCACCCGATACTTTGGAAATACTTGCGCAATTCTCAGTACTCTCCAGAATTATTAACCCAGAAAATTCCAGTGTTTATTCAAAAATGCGAGTCTATGATGGTGAGAGTTTAAAGGACACTGACCCTAAAGCAAAATCTTATCAAGAATATAGAGATTATGCAGGTGTGGATGAGGGTATGTCAGGGCTATCAACACGATTTGCCTTTAAAATTTTGTCTCGAGTGTTTAATTTTGATCACTTAGAAGTAGCTGCAAATCCAGTGCATTTATTTTGTATTTTAGAACAGCAAATTGAACGTGAGCAACTACCAAAAGAAACGGCTGAACGTTATCTTGAATTTATCAAAGGCTATTTAACTCCACAATATATAGAATTTATTGGTAAAGAAATTCAAACCGCTTATTTAGAGTCTTATTCAGAATATGGACAAAACATCTTTGACCGGTATGTCAGTTATGCTGACTTTTGGATACAAGATCAAGAGTATCGCGATGCCGAAACAGGACAATTATTTGACAGAGAAGCGCTTAATAATGAATTAGAAAAAATTGAAAAGCCTGCTGGTATCAGTAACCCTAAAGATTTTCGCCATGAAATTGTGAATTTTGTTTTAAGGGCTAAAGCTCATAATAATGGTAAGAATCCAGCATGGACAAGTTATGAAAAGTTACGCACAGTTATTGAGAAAAAAATGTTCTCAAATACTGAAGACTTATTACCCGTGATATCTTTTAATGCTAAAACATCGTCTGATGATCAGCAAAAACATGATGATTTTGTTGACCGAATGATGAGTAAAGGTTACACCCAAAAACAGGTGAGATTGTTATCAGAATGGTACTTACGCGTAAGAAAATCCTCGTAAAAAACTCGTTATTGAAGTGAGGAAACTTTATGGCAAATTTTATTGACCGACGCCTGAATAGTAAAAACAAAAGTACAGTAAATCGTCAACGTTTTATCAGGCGCTATAAAAGTCAAATTAAAAAATCTGTCTCAGATGCCATCAATGACCGTGGGGTAACAGATGTTGATACCGGCGAAAACATCATCATTCCAAGGAAAGATCTGAGCGAACCAGTTTTTCATCAAGGCAAAGGAGGAATTAAGGACAAAGTTCACCCCGGAAATGATCAATTTAGTACCGGTGACCGAATTAACAAGCCTAAAGGCCAACAAAGTCAAGGCATTGGAGAAGGCGATGCCAGTGACTCAGGTGAAGGCAATGATGACTTTGCATTTTCAATTTCTAAAGAAGAGTATCTCAATTTATTGTTTGAAGATTTAGAATTACCGAATCTAGAAAAAAACCAACTGAATAAATTGGTTGAATATAAATCTGTACGGTCTGGTTTTTGTACTGAGGGTGTGCCCGCCAATATCGATATAGTAAAATCGTTGCAGGGCTCTATTGCTCGAAGAATTGCCATGACATCATCAAAAAGAAAAGAATTAAGGGCGGCTAAAGAGACCTTAGCTGTTTTAAAGAATGATAAACATGATCACATTATTGAAATAAACGATCTTATAACTAAGATTGACTTACTCAAGGAAAGAATTGCTCATATTCCCTTCATTGATACCTTTGATATGAAATTTAGAAGTTTTTCCAGACAAGCTATACCGACTTCACAAGCGGTAATGTTTTGTTTAATGGATGTTTCAGGTTCAATGGATCAAGCGACAAAAGACATTGCTAAAAGATTTTATATCTTATTGTATTTATTTTTAACTCGGACATACAAAACTATTGATGTTGTTTATATCAGACATCATACCCAAGCCAAAGAAGTTGATGAACAGGAATTTTTTTATTCTCAAGAAACTGGAGGAACGATTGCCTCAAGCGCTTTAGAGTTAATGGCTAAAATTGTTGATGAACGCTATAACACGAATTGGAATATTTATGGCGCTCAAGCATCTGATGGCGATAATTGGGCAGATGATTCGCCCTATTGTCAAAAAATTCTTAACGAGAAAATTTTACCTAAAGCACGCTATTTTAGCTACATTGAGATCACCCAAAGAGCTCAGCAGTCACTTTGGAAAAATTACCAAGAAATTGAAGAAAAGCAGGCGCATTTTGCTATGCGTCATATAAAAACAGTCGATGATATTTACCCAGTATTTCGAGAGTTATTTAAAAAGCAATTGACGAAACTACACAACGCATAGCATAAATCGAAAAGGGAATGATATGACTATAAATAAACCACTTGATGATAATTCAGATTGGACTTTTGACAAGTTATCCTTATATCAAAAAGAAATTGCCCGCGTAGCTGAACATTATCGTTTAGACACTTATGCAAATCAGATTGAAGTTATTACTACCGAACAAATGATGGATGCTTACGCAAGTATCGGAATGCCTATTGGTTATAATCATTGGACTTTTGGTAAAAAATTCATCCAAACAGAACAAACCTATAAACGAGGTCATATGGGTTTGGCTTATGAAATTGTCATCAATTCAAATCCTTGTATATCCTACTTAATGGAAGAGAACACTATGACTATGCAGGCGCTAGTCATAGCACATGCATGTTATGGTCATAATTCGTTTTTTAAAGGTAATTATCTCTTCAAAACATGGACAGATGCTGAATCTATAATTGATTATCAGCTTTTTTCTAAAAACTATATAGCAATATGTGAAGAAAAATACGGCATTTCAGATGTTGAAGCGACATTAGACGCTTGCCATGCGTTAATGAATCACGGTGTCGATCGTTATAAACGGCCACAAAAAATATCCCTAGATGAAGAACTCAAACGTCAAGCAGAGAGAGAGCGATATATACAATCACAAATCAATACTCTTTGGCGAACAATCCCATCAGAGAGTGAACAACAAAAACAAAAAAGCAGCTCCTTTCCTAGTGAGCCCCAAGAAAACATTCTTTACTTTATTGAAAAAAATGCTCCTTTATTAAAACCTTGGCAAAGAGAAATTGTTAGAATAGTGAGAAAAACTTCACAGTACTTTTATCCTCAAAAGCAAACCCAAGTTATGAATGAAGGTTGGGCATGTTTTTGGCATTACACCATTATTAATCATTTATATGATGAAGGTTTAGTCACTGAAAAATTTATGCTTGAGTTTTTACATAGCCATACCAGTGTTATTGCACAACCTAGTTACAACAGTGACTATTACTCAGGTATAAATCCTTATGCCTTAGGTTTTAATATGTTTATCGATATTAGAAGAATTTGTGAGCAGCCAACAGAAGAGGATAAACAGTGGTTTCCCACCATTGCCGGTAGTAATTGGTTAGACACTTTACACTTTGCTATGGAGAACTTTAAAGACGAAAGTTTTATTAGCCAGTATCTATCGCCAAAACTAATGAGAGACTTTAAATTTTTTCATATTCATGATGATGAAAAAAATGATTATGTTGAGATTGCAGCTATTCATAATGAAGTAGGCTATAAAAAAATTAGAGAAACCCTCTCTAGTCAATATAATTTAAGTAACCTTGAAACAAACATTCAGATTATCAATGCCAATATTCGTGGCGATAGAACATTAACATTAAGGCATATACCTCATCAAAATATCCCTCTTGGCGACTCAAGCGCTGAAGTACTCAAGCATTTACATTATCTTTGGCAATTTAATGTAAAGCTTGTTCAACCCAATGACAAAGGGGTAGATGAGGTAATAGCATACTGTCCAATTATTAAAGACTTAGCTAGTTAGGCTTTTGCCACATCCCTTTTTCTAACTGTCCTTGAATCTTAATGGTTTTATCATTAACAAATTTAATCACTGATTTTGTATTGCGTTGACGATTATAATCTTTTGTTACCGCAACTATGGTAGGAGTCAACGCCAAAATAACACCGACGTTTATCAGTGTCATTAACCCTAAAGATAAGTCAGCAAGTGCCCAAACGTCTGGCAAGGCCGCCACTGTTCCCCAGAATGTAAAAGATAGGAAAATAAAAGTGAATCCCCAACGACCCGCTTTATTGTCTAACTTAAAGTAATGTAAATTATTTTCAGCGTAAACATAATTAGCAATAATCGAAGTAAAAGAAAACAAACAAATAGCAATAGAGACAAAGTGAGCTCCCCAGTTGCCAACATGTTCAGCCATGGCAAACTGAGTTAACCTAATACCATTTAGAGCTGTTGTTTCTGGCCCTAAAACAAGTAAAATCATCACCGCGGTAGCGCTACAGATCACAATAGTATCAATAAAGACCCCTAGCATTTGAATATAACCTTGAACCGCTGGATGATGTGGATTGGGTGATGCACAAGCTGCGGCATGAGGTACAGTGCCAGAACCAGCTTCATTTGAGTACAGTCCTCGTTTAATGCCGTTAATAATGGCAGCACCAATAGCGCCACCACCAGCTTCTTGTAAACCAAAGGCTGAATTAATAATTAGCGCAAATATGCCAGGAATCTTATCTATGTTTATCAAACAAATGACTAAGGCAATTAATAAATAAGTAAGCCCCATTACTGGCACTAATAGGCTCGACACTTTAGCAACAGTCCTAACACCACCTAAAACAATTGGTAGAGCAACCAACACAATAACAACGCCTGATACCATTGGACTTATCTGGTAGGTATTGTTGAGAGCATCAGCCATGGTATTAGCTTGTACAGAGCTAAAAACAAATCCATAACCAATGAATAAACAAATTGAAAACAAAACGGCTATCCAAGGTTTATTTAACCCCATTTTGATGTAATAGGCAGGTCCGCCTCTGAACTCGCCATTACTGTCACGAACTTTATATAGCTGACCCAGTAAACTTTCACTATAGCCAGTGGCCATACCAAGCAATGCAATTACCCACATCCAAAATATAGCACCGGGGCCCCCAAGTGAGATAGCAATTGCAACACCCGCTAAATTACCGGTGCCAACTCGAGCAGCCAAGCTTGTCATTAGTGCTTGAAAAGAAGAAATACCAGATTTATCAGCAGTATTACTACTTTTCATTAATTGAAACATGTGAGTAAAATGACGAAACTGTAGTAATTTAAGGCGAAAACTGAACCATAAGCCACCAAGTACTAAAACATAAATAAGTACATGGTTCCAAAGAATCCCATTTGCAAAGTTAATGAATTGACTCAATTTTTATCCTTTTTTATTTGTATTATTCACAAGAGAATTCAAATTGTTTATCCAAACAACTTACCCCTAAACCACTATATTTTTTAACTTTTATTTGTACGGAAATACGCTCTTTTAGTGTTTCGACATGACTAATGACACCAATCATTTTTCCACTGGCATTAAGGTTATCCAAAGCATCGAGTGCTATCTCCAACGTTTCATTATCAAGCGTACCAAAACCTTCATCTAAGAATAATGAATCAATACTTGTTTTAGCACTAACCAGATCAGATAACGCCAATGCTAATGCTAAACTGACTAGAAAGCTCTCACCACCTGAAAGTGTTTTGGTATCTCTTACCGTATCAGCTTGCCAAGTATCAAGTACTTCAAGTGATAAAGTATCACTTGGTTGGCATTGTAGTTGATAACGAGCATGTAATCTTAATAACTGTTGGTTAGCTAAATAAACTAAATGCGCTAATGTTAAACTTTGAGCAAACTTTCTGAATTTATCACCTTGAGCAGACCCTATCAATGAGCTTAAGTGTGATAGGTCATCAACAATAAATTGTTGTTGTTCAACTTCCTCATTAAGTGATTTTTGCTTTTCGAGTGCTTGATTATTATTCTTAAGTGTCTGACTAATTTCCCCTTCTTTTAATTGTAATTTCTTATTCATTTCTTGGTGCTTGTCTATTTCCTGGCTTAACTCATTAAAAGGTTTTTCTACCAAATCAACATCTAATTGAGACTTTTCTGTCAATAACAACGTCACTTGTTTTTGACTCTGTTGATGAACCGCTATACTTTGTTGCTTATTATTTGATATTTTCTGTTGTAATTTTTTTAAGCTATCACGTTGTTCAATAGGTAATAAAGCACTTTTAAAGTGTTGTTCATCAGTAAAGACACTTTCATCTAACAGCTTGATCCAACTCTCAACGGTTTGACTTTGTTGTCTATTCAATTGAAGAAGTTGTGTTTGACTCTCCTGAAGCTGCCCCTGCAGACTTTTAAGTATTTGTGTTTGTTCATTTAACTTATTTTGTTCAACAGCTAAAACTGATGCGGCTTGTTGTTTTGATGTTAATATTTGCTGACGAACTTGTTTTACATCTTGGTCAGCAAATAACACTTTACGTTGTGTTTGCAAATTTAAGTAATTCTTTACTAACTCATCTAGTTTGGTTGTTAAAAGTTGATACTTGTTAATAGCTAAGTCAGACTCATTTTTTAGTAACGCTATTTTTTGAACCGTTTGATTAACAATTTCTTGTTCCAGACTTTGCTGCTGTAATCCATGTTGATAACGTCCAACTAGCTTATGCTGCTCTTGCCACCAGACTTCAAAATTATCTCGACTAAAATGACTACCATCAGTTCCCAAAAATAAAGCGTTAATATTAAGAGATAACTCTTTCCAGTCATTAGTCTGTGCTGCAGTTTTTAACGCCAGTATATTTTTTTTCTCTGTAATTAGTTTACTGACTGTTATTAGATCCTTGTTTAACAAATCAGCTTGATTTATTTCAACCAATTGTAGTTTTTCAGCTAACGACAATTGTTGCTGATTATCAATCACTTGCTTATTAATACTAAGCAGCGAGTCTGAAAAAGTTAATAATGTTTGGTACTGTAATGCTGTTTCCTCTGCCCACTGTTCAATTATGGTTAAATCAGCTAGGCTACAATATAATAATGTTGATTGCTGGTTATCCTGCCAAAAGCATTTTAATTGCCGTTGTTCTTCTTGATTTTTATCTTCGTTAGTATTAATTGACCCTTTTTGAGCCGTTAAACTTGCGACTAATGCTTTAGTTTCATTACCGTAGTCTTCTAACTCGGCCAACTTAGCTTTGTGGATAAGTAATCGCTCTTGATGAGGAAATACAGTAGCTTGTTGGTATTTATTGATGGCCGGATGAACAGTCGAACCACATAAGGGACAAGACTGCCCTGCTTCTAAATCTTCTCTATATTGATTAAGTGCCATGATAGATTGATGCTGACTAATGATTAATTCAAGATCATCAACTTGGCTTTTTTCATTTCGATACTGACTGCGACATTGTTCTAGATCAGCCGCTATCTTGATTAATTTTTGTTCGATAAGGGTGGTTTGTTTTAGGTTTTGAGTTGTTTCATTAACTAACAAGGCAAATCGTTGAGCATTAAACACTATTTGACTTGATATCGACTGGCTACTTTGTAAGTTTTGCAGATGAGCTTGTAAAGTCGATTCATTTAACTGCGGTTGTTGGTTAAACAAAGTTATTTTAGCGTCTTGGTTATTTTTTACCCTGGTTGATAATTGGACAACTGCTTGTTCGTTATAACTGCATTTTACTAATTGTTCTTCATGTTCAGTTACTAGTTTTTTCTGATCATAATCCAAAGCCAATAATTGGCTATCAAAATCGGCAATTAATTCACCTTCTTGAACAATCCCTTGGTATTGATTTTGCCATAGTAGTAATTTCCCTGATAAATCTTCAACATATTTATGCTGCTGTATAAATTCATTTATTGCCAGTAATTCATTACTATGTTGAGTGTTTTCTAGTACTAAACTCTCCTTTTTTTTTGTTAAATCAGCAACCTTAATTTCAATATTTTCTTGTTCAACTTTTAATTCATTAATTGCCTGGTTTTGATAGCTAATATCACTATCAAGAGGCATGATTTTTTCAACAATAAGTGTTTCAGTTATGACAAAAGCTTGCTCTTTGATTAACAGCTCTTCGGTCAATTTAGCAAACTTTACCACTAGAGTTTTATTGAGCTGCTCATTTTGCTGGAAATCTTTAGCAATTTGCTCAGTACTTTGTTGCTGTAACTGGCAATGTTTTAGTAGCAGTTGATAGTGTTTAAAAGATGATCGAAGGTTCTCAGCTGGCTCTGACAACTCAAGTTTAATCAGCTCATCTTTAGCTTCAAACTCTTGAAACTCGACTAATTTTAAATGAGATAGTGCTTCTTCAAGTAGTTGTTGCTTTTCAATAAGTTTACATTGCCATAGATATACATTCTGCCAATTTTTCTGTAACTGCTCATGACCAACTTGCTGTATTTTAATCTCTTCTAATTCGCGTTCGAACTCACTAACTTGCTCTGCTGATAATAAATTAGCGCCTTGAATTTGTGCTTGCAATAACTTTAATTGATGGTGACCTTGTTTGTGATTTTCAAAAACTTGTTGTGAGACCAGACCATATATCTCACTACCCGTCAATTCTTCGAGTAATTCGGCTCGCTCATTAGCTGGAGCATTTAAAAATGCAGCAAATTGTCCTTGCGACAACATCATAGATTTAGTAAATCGAGAAAAATCTAAGCCCGTTATCCTAGCTATGTCGTTTCGCACTTGTGACACTTTAGTGGCAATAATTTGATCATCACCATCGTTATTAATTATAGCCAACTCAGCGAAGGGTTTTTGTAAATTACCGTCAGATTTATTCTTAGCTCGTCGTTGACTCCAAAAAGCCCGATAAGCTTGACCCTTAACTTCAAATTCAACTTCAGCTAAACAATTAGAGGTATGACGCGTCATCAATTGATTTTGTTTATCTGATATATTGAGCCTAGGGGTTTGATGATAAAGAGCTAAACAAATAGCATCTAAAATTGTCGTTTTTCCTGCGCCTGTAGGACCTGTTATCGCAAATACCCCTGAACTATCAAAAGGTGATTGGGTAAAATCAATCTTCCACGCACCTTTTAAAGCGTTTATATTTTCAAACCTTAAACTTAATATTTTCATCGTTCAACCTCAGGCTTTACTTGTTCTTCGGTATGTTTATGGTCTAAGGATTTAACTTCTGATATCGCTTGTTGGAATAGGGTAATTAAACGACCTCTCAGTGCTTTTTCATCATTTGTTTGCCAAGTCTCTTGGTCAAGACGAGTATTAAAAACATCTGCTAAAGAAAGTTCGTTCAAGGTGATTTTTTTTTGGTTGTTTGGCATTGATAGTCGAGATTTTTTACTGCGCCTAACTAATAAAATTTCGACAGGTAAATCACTAACTAACTGTTCAATCCGGCTGTTTAGGTCTTGTAAATATTCACTACTGTCAATTTCAATATCAAGCCATACTTTCTGACAATCTTTAAACTCTTCAAGCTGATTGACTTGCTCAGTCACAAGCTCAGACAAATCATTAAGTGTGGTTTTTACCATCATCATAGGCTGAAAAGAGGGAATCTGAATTTCAGTCACTGTATCGAGTTTATCTAGAATAAAGTCAACAACCAGAACTTTTTTTGCTTGCTTAGCTTCATCAAAACTTAGCGGTATTGGTGAACCACAATAGCGGATATGTTCTGTCTTAGCCACTTTTTGAGCCCGGTGGATATGGCCTAAAGCGATATAATCAGCGTTTGGAAATGCATTGGCAGGAAAGGCTTCTAACGTGCCAATATAAATATCCCTTACCGATTCACTAATAGTTACACCTACCGTTGTTAAATGGCCAGTGGCAATAATTGGCAATGTTTTAATACCTTTAATTATTGACAGTTTTTTAGCGTGTTGGTAAAGCTGGTTATAATGTTCTTTAATTGCCTGTTGAAGCGATTGACTTTTATCGTTAGCAGACTTACCTGCTTGGCTTTTTAAAATATCACGCGGGCGGAGAAATGGGATTGCACAAATTACGGCTTGGGGTTCATTGTGTTGGTCTCTGATATAAAAAACTTGTTCATTAATCGCTTCACTATCATCATTTACATCAAAATTAGCCGTAGCATTAGGAATAACACGAGTTGATAAGCTACTTAATATTTTTTTTGATTCACCAAGCATGGCAACTGAGTCATGATTACCTGCTAAAACAATTAGCTGACACTTTATTTTATGCATATTAACGATAAAATCAAAATACATTTCTCGAGCATAACTTGGCGGTGTCCCGGTATCAAAGATATCACCAGCAACAATCACACATTCAATTTTCATCACCTGAACTTGTGATAATAACCAAGTTAAAAATTGCTGATGTTCCGATGCTCGGCTTTTGCCATAAAATTGTTGCCCAAGATGCCAGTCAGATGTATGAAGAATTCGCATATTAACGATTAAAAGCCTTTGATATTTTTATAAGTATTCTAACTGAATAATCAATATTTTTATATTAATTTACTGGTTAAAAGTAACAGCTGAACTATCTTTAAAGAACTTAATATAAACTATTTTTAGGATATAAATCATGACTAATCATCACACCTATAAAAAAATTGAGCTTGTTGGTACATCACCCAATAGTATTGAGGAGGCGATAAACAATGCTATTTCGGAATGTTCGGTTACTGTTAAAAATATGAATTGGTTTGAAGTAGTTGATACTCGAGGACATATCATTAATGACAAAGTAGCTCATTTTCAAGTAACATTAAAAGTAGGATTTAGAATTAAAGCAAATTAAGCTTATGATGTGACTAACTAAATGATTTTATAATGAGCAATCAATGACGCCAGCAGTAAAACAGGCTAAAAAGAAAAAAATCCCCTTTGAACTTCATCATTATTGTCATGATGTTAATGTTCGCTCTTTTGGTTTAGAAGCCGCCAAGAAACTCAAAGTAGATGCTAAACGAGTTTTTAAAACATTGGTTGTTAGTACTATTATCAATAATAATGATCAATTAGCGGTCGCTATTATCCCTGTGGAATATCAACTTAATTTAAAATTAATGGAACGAGTTTTTAAAACATTGGTTGTTAGTGCTATTATCAATAATAATGATCAATTAGCGGTCGCTATTATCCCTGTGGAATATCAACTTAATTTAAAATTAATGGCAAAAGCGTTAAAGACTAAAAAGGTAAAAATGGCTGAGGAAAAGCGGGTTGAGTCAAGTACGGGCTATGTACTTGGTGGTGTTAGCCCATTAGGTCAAAAGAAGCCCTTAATAACAATTATCGATAGTACTAGTCAGTTATTTGATACAATTTTTGTCAGCGGGGGTAAGCGAGGCTTAGAAATTGAGTTGTCAGCAGAAAATTTAGCTGAAATGACAAAAGCAATATTTTCCGAATTAACGAGTAAGTAAACGCACGTAACGAATAATCTCCTGACATTAAGGCCAACTAAACTTAATGCACCTCAATAAATTTAGTTTTAAAATGATCTTCACATCACTTTTTCAAATTTTATAATTTTATAACTTTATAATACGCCAAGGCAGCAACAAAATCATTTAAGCTGACACTAATATCGGTAACAGTATGAAAGATACCTTAAGTAAATGGATTTTTACCATTCGACTTAAAAACACTAACTGCCAAGGTTTAACATTGCTAACTTGCTTATCATAACTATATTTTGGTAATGACGATTTAATTAATCATCACTTTTAAAACGCGACTTAAGCGGAAAATAAACGTAAATATTTGGTGGTATGAACGCTAAGGAATATAGGCGTTGAATAAAGAATAGTTATCTTAAATGACGATTAACTTATATTTAAAAGCCGTTATTTTTTTGATAACGGCTAGATTTTTTTTAATGTTTTAATTTTTCGATTTCAACTAGACCTTGGGTGAATTCATCTTGTTCAAGCTCTAAGCAGTCTCCATCTGTAGGCCAGTTAACACCTAAAATAACACCGTCACTACTTAAATCTTCCAGCCAGAACTCTAGCCAATCAGCGATTGTTATCTCAGCAGGCGAGTAGCTCTCCCATTCATCACAGCAATGCTCTTTCGCTAAGGCTTCACTTGACCATAACGGCATAACATCAGTATCTTCGAAGTTGAACGAGTCAAGTACTACCCAATCTTCACTTTCCTTATCTTGTAATGCCCAAATAATTTGATTTGGTTTGACTTGCGCTAAAAATGTTTTGAATACTTCAGAGTGCTCTGGAGTTTTATCTACCATTATATTTCTCTCATTAAAATCAAATATTAATTAATGAAAGATTATACGGAGAAACATCACCTTAAACAAATTCGTTAGCTATTTGATTGTTTAAAACTCAAAATAAAACTCACAATGAAAAATATGACAAAAATCAAAGGGGGGCTTTGGACGTGTTGCAAACTTTCCTCTCAGACCTTTTTCCTGCCTATGACTTTCAAGTCTATTTGCGTATCTGTTAAAAAAGGCTCTGTGGTTAAAGTTAATATACCTAACTGGTTGAACTCCTATTTATCAAGGCATTATTTCAAGTTACATTTTACCGTGTTAAACTAAGGTTAAAGAGGCTTAGTAGTGCTTCCATACCATTGAGAAAATAATGCAAGATTCAAAAAAAAATCAACTTATTGAAATTTCTGAGCAACCTATCCCATTGTGCCAATTATTAAAAATAGCAAACCTAGTAAGTGGCGGTGGCGAAGCTAAAATTGTCATAAGCGAAGGTTATGTTTTATTAAATAATGAAGTTGAATATCAAAAAAGAAAGAAAGTTTATGAAAATGATATTGTTGAATTTAATGGTGAGATTATTCAGGTGGTTATTAATCCTAACAGCAAGCCAGCACCGATGATTAAAATACAAGTTGATAAACCATCTAATTCGATAAAAAATAAAAAGAGCGCCAGTAAGACAAAAAAAATCGCCGATGACTCAACAGAAAATGAAATGAAATCTGGCTCAAGGTCAGGGAGAAGATCTATTTCATTTTAAGCGCCTAAAAATGATAACGTCGTTGTGGCCTAGTATTTATAATACCAAGCCACGGTGCCTTTATTTTAGTTTTTTTTGCCAGAAAATAGCTTTTCCCATTTCAGGTTCAAGTTCATAGCCAGAATAACCAAATTTTGTATAAGCATTTTTTGCTATTTCATTACCTTCTAGAACTTCTAATGTTAGTTTACAACAGCCCTTTTCTTGGGCAAGTTTTTCAACTTCACTAAACATTTTTTCACTCAAACCTAAACCTCTAAATTTAGGTTTTACGGTAACATCATGAATATTCATCAGCGGTTTAGCACTAAAGGTTGAAAAACCTTCGATACAATTAATAAGTCCTGCCGGCTCATTATTAACATAACAAAGTATAGTAAAAATATCCTGGCGAGATGCCATCGATTGAATTAAATTTGATTTGACATAATCTGATAATTCTTCACCGCCACCCATTGGATCTATGGCGTATGAATTTAATAACATCAATAAATCTTTGCTCTGTTGTTCATTTTGATAATCAGCACGTATTAGTTCTAACTTCATATTTTTACCTTAATATTGTTTCGTGATTCATGTTCAGTTATCGGTTCTATACCGTTAGGAACCAAAATTTAAGAACTACACCTTGTACTTGCCGGTATTATGCCAAATTTACCTGTATTAAAATTTATCTCATGATAAATACGGTATTTTACCAGCTCGCATTTGTCTCACTTTCGTATAATCGCCATATAAAGCCCAACCCCAAACTATAGGTCATATCTTGTTCATACAATGGGCTATCTGAATTGGCAGCGCCTTGGTGAAACTTAACACTGCCACCAAAAAATCCACGGATATTTTCTATCATTGGGAATGAGAGGCCTACAGACAACTCACTGCCTAGATAACCACCTTTAGCATCAAATTGACTACGGGTATGAGTAGCGAACAATGAGTCTACTTGATAAAAGTAGTCTTGTAACTTTTCACTGGCATAGGTCATGCTAAAAGAGATATTGAGGCCAGTACTTTCAAACAGTACATCACGCTGTTGATACGAAACTATTGATTCGATAACATATCCTCTTTGGTCAAGCCCCCTAAAATCTGTTGAAAAAACTCCTCGAGTTTGTAATTGAGTATTTAAACGAGCCTTACCACCGTCATCAAAAGAAAAATCCTTCACTTTATAGATTAACTGCGGACCAACCTCAAATAAAAACTCTAGTTCAGGCATACCTTCCCGTACTGTGTTGTCTTCACTTTCGGCGGAAAATGCACCACCAAAAGAGAGGTCTATTTCAAAATCACTTTTTTCCAGTACAACGGCACGTGCACCATTACCGCCACCTAGCCGAAAAACATCCCCTCGATAGACAATATAAGGAGCGGCTAAGGCAATAAAATTTCGTTCACTCGACGCAGGGTAATTCACTACACTCAAAATAACACCACCGGCGCCAAACTCCCAAAGTGGTTGTACTTCGTTAAGTGCTTCAAAACCTGTTAGATTACGGTCAAGAGATTCGCTATCGGTGTCATTGCTATCTCCTTGAGCAAAAATAGAGAAGGTTGAAAACGAAAGTATAATACAAGATACCCTCACAAAATATAAAGAGACTACAGATGAAATATTGAGCATTGAAACTCCTAAGGCTTGGCGCTTTCTGATTTGTAAACTGTTTTGAATTAGTAAATAAAATAGCGTGTAATTGCATAAGCTTATAACAACACTAGCAAGAAACACAGAATTAAATTATCCACGACTCTACTTAGTAAAAATGATATTCAAACGTCTCGGAGAGGTAATTTAAAAGATTAATTTAGGACGCAATAATCACTTCACTATCGTCGTTCCTCTTATTGCCATGTCACTCATTGACTAGTTATCGTTTGGCCATTATCCCTTCTGTACTTTCATCTAAAAGTCCCCCCCTTTGATAAACAGGATAAATTGTATTATACAATAACTACCTCACCTTTGGTTCTGATACTTATCTCCTATCGCTTAACTTAAAAGTATGAGTGTTATTGGTACTTTTACTGATAGCTTCAACATTACGTTATTTGTTGTTTTTTGTGTGAAAAAAATGAGAAGATAATACTTACACCTAAACGGACGTCCTGATAGACTAAGCGTCATTTTATCAATCGACTTGACGGAATTTATTCCGAGGAAAACCCTATCAATGCGTACTAGCCAATATTTACTTTCCACTTTAAAAGAAACACCTGCAAGTGCTGAGGTTATTAGCCATCAACTTATGTTACGTGCCGGTTTAGTGCGCAATGTTGCTTCAGGTTTATATACATGGTTACCTACGGGTTTAAAAGTTCTCCGAAAAGTTGAAAACATCGTCAGAGAAGAGATGGAACGTGCAAATGCCATCGAAATATTAATGCCTATGGTTCAACCTGCTGATTTATGGCTAGAGTCAGGGCGTTTAAATGATTATGGTCCAGAACTACTTAGGTTAAATGATAGACACCATCGTGATTTTGTTCTTGGTCCAACCCACGAAGAAGTTATTACCAAACTTGTTAGTAATGAAATTAACAGCTACAAACAGTTGCCATTAAACGTATTTCAAATTCAAACTAAATTCCGTGATGAAATTCGTCCTAGATTTGGTGTGATGCGCAGTCGCGAATTTGTAATGAAAGATGCTTACTCTTTCCATTTATCTCAAGAATGTTTACAAAAAACTTACGATATAATGTTTCACGCCTATTGCCGTATATTTGAACGTTTAGGCTTAGATTATCGTCCAGTAATTGCTGACACTGGCTCTATTGGCGGTGTGGCTTCTCATGAATTCCATGTTCTAGCTGACTCAGGTGAAGATGACATTGCTTTTAGTGATACAAGTGACTTTGCGGCTAATATTGAAAAAGCAGAAGCTTTAGCCCCTAAAGGCGACCGCCCAGCACCAAGCCAAACGTTAACACGTATTGATACACCTAATGTTAAAACCATTACTGCTTTATCAGCTTTTTTAAATGTGGATATTAAGTCAACTGTTAAAACATTATTGGTCGTTGGTAATACTGTTGATGGTGAAAAAGCGCCAATAATCGCACTAGTGCTCAGAGGCGATCATCAGTTAAATGAAATTAAAGCCGAAAATCTCGCACAAATTGCTTCACCATTAACATTTGCTAGTGAAGAACAAATATTAGCGGCAGTAAATTGTAATGCGGGCTCAATTGGTCCAGTGGAAATGACTATCCCTGTTATTGTTGATCGTAGTGCAGCACATCTAGCTGATTTTGTATGTGGCGCTAATACTGACGATGTTCATCTTACGGGGGTTAACTGGGATAGAGATTGCAGTAAATACACCATTGAAGATCTTAGAAATGTTGTTGAAGGTGATCCTAGCCCCTGTGGCCAAGGTTCTATTGTTATTAAACGTGGCATCGAAGTTGGTCATATTTTCCAATTAGGTGATAAATACGCTCAAGTAATGAAATGTGGTGTATTAACCGAAGCAGGTAAAAACCAAATTTTAACTATGGGGTGTTACGGTATTGGCGTTTCTCGTATTGTTGCCGCTTCTATCGAACAAAATCATGATAAATATGGGATCAAATGGCCATCAGCGATTGCTCCTTTCCAAGTAGCAATCGTGCCAATGAATATGGCTAAATCTGTTCGTGTCAAAGAAACGGCAGAGCAGATGTATACGCAACTGCAACAAGCAGGTATTGAGGTTTTATTTGATGACAGAAAAGAGCGTCCCGGTGTTATGTTTGCTGATCACGAATTAATTGGCACACCCTATTTATTAATTATTGGTGAACGTAATTTGGACAACCAAGAAATTGAGGTTAAAAATCGTATCACCGGTGAAAAATCGATGATGGCGATTGATAACATTATGAGTTTGTTTGAAAAATAAATTAATGACCTTTTACTTTACGGCTTCTAATACTATCGAGTATTAGAAGCCGTAATTGACTTTTTACTTTACTCGTCCCTACTGAAATCAAATCAAATTCATACCTAGCTAAAAATAACGAAGTTAAATTCTTTTTGGTCACACCAAAAGCTTTTACTTTTGACCGCGAATAAACGCTAGAGTAATCACTACAAATAAACTCTTATATATAATCCATTCACATTTAAATTTTAATAAAAACAAGCATTAAAATAATGACCAATAGTCCTCCAATAATAGCGTTTTAATTTGTTCCCCTCAGAGAGATAATCACATCACTAATAACCAGATTAAGTTGTTATAAATAAATCACACTAAAGAATTTGCAATAAACGGTTTCAAAATCACTCAATTTTGGCAACAATGGCTTGAGAATAACGTAATTAAAATTTCACAGAGTATTTGGCATAATGAAAAATATTAAAAAATCATCAAAATTAAATAACGTTTGTTATGACATTAGAGGGCAAATAGCAAAAGAAGCTCGCCGTCTTGAAGATGAAGGTTATAAAATATTAAAACTTAATATCGGCAATCCGGCGCCCTTTGGCTTTGAAGCTCCTGATGATATTTTAAAAGATGTTATTCACAATTTACCTAGTTCTCAAGGCTATAGTGAGTCTCAAGGGATCTACTCTGCCCGAGTTGCGGTTATGCAATATTTTCAGCAACAACAAATAAAAGATGTCAGTGTCGATGATATTTATATTGGCAACGGCGTAAGTGAACTTATTGTCATGGCTATGCAAGCCTTATTAAATGATGGTGATGAAGTCTTAATACCCGCTCCTGATTATCCACTATGGACAGCAGCGGTATCATTATCCGGTGGCACCCCTATCCATTATGCTTGCGATGAGGAAAACCAATGGTTTCCTAACATTAAAGATATTGAAAACAAAATAACGGCTAACACAAAAGCATTGGTGTTAATTAATCCCAACAATCCTACTGGATCGGTTTATTCAGAAGCTATTTTACTTGAAGTGATTGCACTGGCAAGAAAACACCAGTTAATTATCTTCAGTGACGAAATTTACGATAAAATATTATTTGATGACGCAGAGCATATCCCTACAGCTAGACTGGCTAATGATATTTTAATCATCAGTTTAGGTGGTTTATCAAAGAATTATCGTATTGCTGGTTTTCGGGCTGGATGGATGGTGATTACCGGACCAAAGATTCATGCCGAAGATTACATTCAAGGTCTAAGACTGCTTTCATCAATGAGGATGTGTGCCAATGTTCCTTCCCAACATGCGATACAAACGGCACTAGGTGGTTATCAGAGTATTAACGAACTAATAAAAGGTGATGGACGCTTACTTAAACAACGCAATTTAGCTTATCAACTTATTAATGAAATAGATGGTTTATCTTGTAATCAAGCGATGGGCGCGCTGTATTTTTTTGTTAAAGTTGATAAAGAAAAATTCAATATTAAAGATGATGAAAAGATGATTTTAGATTTACTTAAACAAGAAAAAATATTATTAGTGCATGGCCGCGCTTTTAATATTAAAGAAAACAACTATTTTAGACTGGTTTTTTTACCTCATATTGATGAATTAAGAGCCGCGATAGATAAGTTGAAAATATTTTTTTCAACTTATCAGCAATAGTTTAAAGACTCATATAAAGACTTAGACAACAACAAAATAAGGATTAATCATGCAAAGTACTTTTCTCGCTTGGATGTTCAGAATGCCACTCATCAAGCGTTGGGCATTAATGTTTTGCGTAAAACCAGAAAATGTTGCCGAGCACTCACACCAGGTAGCAATTGTGGCTCACTTGTTGGCAGTGATCAGAAATAAAAAATTTAATGGCACTATTAATGAGGATAAAGTATCAACCATCGCTTTGTATCACGAGGCAAGTGAAACACGTTACGGAGATATTGTTAGCCCAACAAAATATGCCAACGCTGAAATAGCTCGTGAATTTAAAAAAATTGAATTTTTAGCTGAACAAGAATGTTTGTCTTCCTTACCTGATGAATTCCAAGAAATATTTAGTGATATTATTGTGCAAGATAATGTTGATAAAGACTATAAAGATATCGTTAAAGCGGCTGATATTCTCGTTGCCTATATCAAAGCACTTGATGAGTTAAATCATCATAATCCCGAGTTTGAACATGTCAAAGAACGATTAGGTGCAAAAATAGCGGTATTGCAGTTAGATATGCCTGAGGTTAATTATTTTATGGAAACATTTTTACAAGCATGTTCTGCGACGGTCGATAAACTCACTAAAAGTTAAGAGCTAACCTTCCCTGTTTCACTTTAAGGCCAATACCAACACTTTAAAGAAGTGTTGGTATACCATCAAATTTGGTTTGGAACCTAACTGAATTGGTCAATAAACGTTTACCGCCAATCCGATAATAGTAAAGCTTAAAGGGATTAATAAAGTAAATATACTCAACCATTCATTAACAATAAAGGTAAAACGCACCTATATATCAACCCCAGAAAAAAATCACTGTGTGCTTTTATTTTTCAAGGAATGCTTGTTCAATAACGTAATCACCTTGCTCACGTGATGTCGCCTTTTTAAAACCCCGTTCATTTAAAATCGCCATAGTGTCATTAAGCATCGCTTGATTACCACAAAGCATGAATCTATCAAAATTGGGATCAATAGTGGGTAAGCCAATTTCTTGTGTTAACTGATCCGTGGTTAGTAAATCAGTAATTCTTTGTTGATGCGCCTTAGAATCAAAATCTTCTCGTGTCACTGTGGGGTAGTAAATCAACTTTTGTTGAACCCAATCACCAAAAAGTTCATTATCAGGTAGTTCATGACAGATAGTTTTTCGATAAGCTAGCTCTGAAACATAGCGTACACCATGAACCAAAATAATTTTATCGTACTGTTCGTAAACGTCTGGATCTTTAATAATACTCATAAAGGGCGCTAACCCCGTGCCGGTGGCTAGTAGGTAGAGGTGCTTTCCTGGTTTAAGGTGGCCTGCTACCAGAGTCCCTGCAGGGCGTGTCGACAGAGTCAGTGGCTCACCAACTTGAATGTGTTGCAGGCGAGATGTCAGTGCACCATTAGGCACTTTTATACTAAAAAATTCGAGTTCATCTTCATAATTAGCACTAGCAATGCTGTAAGCTCTAAGTAATGGCTTGCCGTCGACCTCAAGACCGATCATAACGAATTGGCCATTTTCAAAGGTGAAGGACGGTAGGCGAGTCGTTTTAAAGCTAAACAATGTATCATTCCAATGATGAACACTTGTAACGGTTTCTACTATGGTATTTCTCATGAATACTCCATTAAACTGGAATAGCAAAGGCTATTGGTAAATAGATTATGTTAATAATAAAGGCCAAAAACTCTATGATCTGGAGTGGCTTTTAGATTTTTTACTGCGGTTTTATCACTGCTTTGCCTTGGCAATAGCTCTAACTTTTAAGACGATAGAGCGTAAACCATTACCGCGAGCTGGGGTAATATGGCGCTCAAGATCGAGAGCTTTGAAATAACCATCAATATCAAAAGCGAGTATCTGCGTGCTGGTTTTATCATTGAAAACAGCCATTACTAGGGCTAGTAGACCATTAACAATTACTGCGTCACTGTCTACTTGGAACTGTAATTTTCCGTCTTCTTCTTTGCTTAATAGCCAGACACTACTTTGGCAACCTCTGACCAAACGATCGTCAGTTTTGAGGCTTTCATCAATTGATGGAATACTTTTTCCCAAGTCGATGATGTACTGATAGCGCTGCTCCCAGTCATCAAAAAAGGCGATATCATCAATAATTTCTTCGTAGCTGGGTAAATTCATCAGAGACTCTTAAGTTTTATTACTAGAAAAACAGACCAGCTTCGAGCTGAGCTTCTTCACTCATCATTTCGCGGGACCAAGGGGGATCAAATACCAATTCAACGGCAACTTTTTTGACATTGGGTACCATACTTACCCGATATTCAACATCGCCGACCAACACAGGTCCCATACCACAGCCTGGGGCTGTTAAGGTCATATTGATATGCACGGTCTGTGTAGCCTGATCAGTGGAAACTTTATAAATTAATCCCAGTGATAATAAATTAATCGGAATTTCAGGATCATAGACCGTTTCCAATGCTTGGAATACCTGATCTTCAGAAATAAGGTCATCTTTAGGGATAGCAAAGTCGAGTATTTGAGGCTTTCGGCCGATTGCATCGGCGTCGGTACCATCGATACGTAACATATTACCGCGCCAAGTCACTGTATAGTTGCCACCAAGATCTTGGGTAATATTGACAAATTCACCTTCGGGAATCAGCTGCAAATCGCCATTTGGCACACGCCTTGCCTTGCATTCCCGTTCAGTCGCCACCATTTTTTGAAGCATTTATTGAACCTCTTTAAGATACAGCACCGTTTTATATCGGCATTTAGCTAACACTAAAGCTTTCGCCACAGCCACATTCATTGACGGCATTAGGATTATTAAACTTAACGACACCGTTAACACCCTCTTTAACATAATCAATTTCGGTATTTCTGACCAAATCCATTGTTTTGGCGGTAATGGTTAGGGTGAGTTTATCACTCGCAGTTATCAGCGTATCGCTGTCCTCTGCTTGCTCGACTACATCTAGCACATAGGCATAACCTGTACAGCCACTAACTTTACTCGACAAACGCAACAGATGACCGGGTTGACTTGCCAGCTTGGACTCAAAATATTTTATCGCCGCTTGCGTCAGGGTGACAGCATCGCTATTTTTGTTGGTAAAAATTTCTACACTCATAATACACTCCTCATGCCAGCATCCTCTGGACTTTTTTAAGGGCAATAAATAACGCGTCCACTTCTTCTAAAGTGTTATACACCGAGAAAGACGCTCTGGCTGTACCTAATAGGTCTAAACGGTGCATTAATGGTTGAGCACAATGATTACCAGTACGTATGGCGATACCTTGACGATCAAGAAGAAAGCCGATATCGGCTGGATGAGTGCCTTTTAATATAAAACTCAATACTCCGAGCTTACTGGGAGCATTACCGATAATGGTTAAGCCTTCAAAGGCTTTGGCCTGTTTTAACGCACTAGCCATCAGCGCTTGCTCATGAGCTTGTAAAGCGTTTAAGTCCAAATGATTAAACCAGTTTATCGCGGCGGCCAAACCGATAGCACCAGCAATATTCGGGGTACCCGCTTCAAGGCGGTTAGGTAATTCTCCCCAAGTCGAGCTTTCGTAAGTGACATTGGCGATCATTTCACCGCCTGTCTGCCATACCGGCCAGTTTTGGAGGACGGCTTCTTTTCCCCAAAGTACACCAATGCCGGTTGGGCCGAAAAGCTTGTGGCCAGAAAACACATAAAAATCGCAGCCGATATCAGTTACATTGACATTACCATGGGCAATAGCCTGTGCACCGTCAATGAGGATTAAAGCGCCTATTTTTTTAACTAGGGCCGTCAGCTCTTTGACCGGATTGACTGTACCCAAGGCATTAGAAACATGAGGTAGCGCAACAAGTTTTGTTTTTTCAGTCAAAAGGGAAGCAAATGCTTCAATATTTAAGGTACCATCATCATGGATAGGCGCAATTTTTAATCGAGCTCCGCTGCGTAAACAGGCCTGTTGCCAGGTCACTAGATTGGCATGATGTTCCATCTCGGTGACAAGCACTTCATCGCCATTTTTAAGACGCTGTGCCATGCCATTGGCAACAATATTGATCCCTTCGGTAGCACCATTAGTCCAGATCACTTCCTTGGGATTACTGGCATGAATAAAGCTAGCGACTGTATCTCGAGCTTTTTCATAACGGCGAGTAGCCTCATCGGAAAGTTGATGCGCGCCGCGGTGGACATTAGCATTACACTGGCTGTAAAAATCAACTATCGATTGTATTACCGCCTGCGGTTTTTGCGTGGTAGCGGCATTATCCAAATAGACCAACGGCTTACCTTCAATCTGTTGATGCAAAATCGGAAACTCGGCCCGTATTTTATCAATATTTAGTACATTGTCGCTGGTAGTCACTTTACTTCCATCTCCACAAAACGTGATTTCAACTGGGGCTTCAGCCATTGTGCTAGCTGTTGATTAGGCATCTGATTCACCAGTTCTTGAATAAAACCAAAATTTAACATAACCAATGCCTGAGAGCGCGATATACCGCGGGAACGCAAATAATATAAAGTTTCTTCTTCAGTTTCAGCAACAGTGGCACCGTGAGCACACTGTACGTCGTCAGCATAGATTTCCAACTCAGGTTTGGTATTAATTTGACCGCGACGGGACAATAACAGGTTACGGTTATTGAGCTGTGCTAGGGTTTTTTGAGCATCACGGTGAATATGAATGCGGCCATTGAAAACGGCTTTGGCTTTGTCACCCATAATGCCTCGGGCATTTTCTTCTGTTGTGCCATTGGGCACTACATGTTCAATCGTACTGTGCAGATCGAATTGTTCTGACTCACCGAGTAAGTAAACAGCATTAAATTTAGCGTTAGCATGCTCACCGTTGTGAATTATATCTATATCCATTCTGGACAACTGACTGCCATAAGCGATAAGTGTACTGTTAAGCTTCGCCTCTTGCAGTAAACTGAAATGACAGCCGCCAATATGAAGGGCTTGGTCAGTATGCATTGCCATACGGTAGTGCTCAAGACAAGCCTGCTCACCAATTTCGTACTCAGCAAAGCTCGTACTAAGACTTGGCTGTTCGCCTTGCCCTTGTTCAATTACTGTTGCCTTAGCATTTTTACCCAAGCGAACTAAAATACGATGATGAGACTCTTGACCGTCACTACTGAGATTAACAACGCGAATCGGCTGTTCAATCTGACAGTCAGCATCTATATCAATTATTAATCCATCTTCCGCTAACGCATCGTTCACCAAACCAAATAGGTGGCGCTGCGGTTTTATTTTAGCAAACAGTGTGTTGGCCACATTTTGTTGTTTAACTGACGCATTTTGAAAACTGCTAATATGCAAGCCTTTAGACAAAGACAGTAAACTGAGATCATTTTGCAATTGACCATCGACAAAGAGGAGGTCTAGGCTATTTAGGCCTTCTATACTCTCAATAACAGCTTTCTCTGCAGGGCTAGCAGCCGATAACTCCAGCGCTTCTAAGGGAGCCAGTGAGGTATATTTCCAGTTTTCAACTCGACGATTTGGCCAGTCTGTTTTACTAAGTGCCTTTAAGGCCTCAACTCGAAGTGGGCTGAGCCAATCATCAATAGCCTGGCCACGTTTTATGACCTGCTGCAACCACTGACTCATGTATTATTCTCCTCGTCGTTATCTTGCCCTAAAAATACGTAACCTTCTTTTTCAATGTCTAGTGCCAAGGAGGCGTCGCCACTTTTGACTACTTTACCATTGGCTAAAATATGGACATGGTCAGGTTTGATATAATCGAGCAGACGTTGGTAGTGCGTGATAACAATAAAGCTACGTTTGCCATCGCGTTGACTATTGACACCATTAGCGACTTCCTGCAACGCGTCAATATCTAGACCAGAGTCTGATTCATCCAAAATGCATAAAGTTGGCTCAAGCAGGATCATCTGCATAATTTCATTGCGTTTCTTTTCACCACCAGAAAAGCCTTCATTGACACCACGTTTGAGGAAATCTAGTGGGAGTTGCACTTGTTTAGAAGCTGCCTTAGCTTTTTTCAAAAACTCAGCAGCCGTCAATGGTGTTTCACCACGTTGCTCACGGATAGCGTTTACGGATTCTTTCATAAATGCCATATTGCTAACACCGGGGATCTCTACCGGATACTGGAAAGCCAAAAACAAGCCTTTTCTTGCTCGATCTTCTACCTTCATCTCCAATAAATCTTCACCCATGAAGTCCACTTTGCCCTCAGTCACTTGATAACCTTCACGGCCAGACAAAATGTAACCTAGGGTACTTTTACCGGCCCCATTGGGGCCCATAATAACGTGTACTTCACCGGGTTTAATTTCCAAATTAAGACCGTTAAGTATATTTTTTTCTTCGACACTGGCGTGCAGGTTTTGAATTTTAAGCATGAATTTTATCCTATTGAGCCTTCAAGACTGATTTCGAGTAATTTGCCCGCCTCTACGGCGAACTCCATTGGCAGTTCTTTGAACACTTCTTTACAGAAGCCATTAACGATCATTGATACGGCTTTTTCCGCATCAAGACCTCGTTGTTGGCATAAAAATAACTGATCTTCGCTGACCTTGGAAGTAGTGGCCTCATGTTCGACGATGGCAGAGGGATTGCGACTCTCAATATAAGGGAAGGTGTGAGCGCCGCAACGATCACCAATAAGGAGTGAATCACACTCAGTAAAATTCCTTGCACCATCAGCTTTAGGACCCATATGGACCAAACCACGGTAGCTATTATTACTTCTACCCGCACTGATGCCCTTTGAAATGATAGTCGATTTGGTATTTTTACCCAAATGGATCATTTTAGTACCGGTATCCGCTTGCTGCATACCGCGAGTTAAAGCAACCGAATAGAATTCACCGACACTGTTATCACCTTTGAGTATACAACTCGGATATTTCCAAGTAATTGCTGAGCCGGTTTCTACTTGAGTCCAAGAAACTTTAGCATTGGTGTGGCATAAAGCGCGCTTGGTGACAAAGTTATAGATACCGCCTTTACCGTTCTCATCACCAGGATACCAATTTTGTACCGTGGAGTATTTGATTTGGGCGTCATCCATAGCAACGAGTTCAACAACCGCGGCATGTAGTTGGTTTTCATCTCGCTGGGGAGCGGTACAACCTTCCAAGTAGCTTACATGGCTGCCTTCATCGGCAATGATGAGGGTACGTTCGAACTGCCCCGTATTCTCTTCATTAATACGAAAATAAGTAGAAAGTTCCATTGGACAGCGCACGCCCTTGGGAATATAAACAAAAGAACCATCAGTAAATACCGCACTATTAAGGGCTGCAAAGTAATTATCTGAGCGAGGTACTACACTACCAAGGTATTTCTTTATCAGTTCAGGAAATCTATGGGCGGCCTCAGATATAGGGCAAAAAATCACTCCTGCTTCTTCCAACTTTGCTCGGTACGTCGTTACTACAGACACCGAATCAAAGACGGCATCTACTGCAACACCAGCAAGCATTTCTTGCTCATATAAGGGAATACCTAGCTTTTCGTAAGTTCTTAATAATTCAGGGTCTACTTCATCAAGAGATTGGGGTTTGTCTGCCATACTCTTAGGTGCCGAGTAATATGAGATAGCTTGGAAATCAATTTTTGGGTAATCGACATGAGCCCAGTCTGGCTCTTCCATAGTCAGCCAGTTGCGATAAGCGCGCAGACGCCATTCTAACATCCATTCTGGTTCGTCCTTCATCGCTGATATGCGCCGTATGACGCCTTCGTCCAAGCCAATTGGAAAAGTTTCAGACTCGATGTCAGAGACAAACCCAGCATCGTATTTACGGGATAACGCTTGGTCAAGTTCTTCACTCATACTCTGCTTCCTCATTGATTTTGTTGTCCTAAATACCGTAAATGAATACTGGAATGTCTATCCAAGTAAATCCAAACAGTACAAAAATATGGTCAACAGTTTTAATATCTTCAAGTGGTTTATAATACCTGACTAATTTACTCAAGTATATACCCGACTAATTTAGTCAAGTATTATAACCAAGTAAAGAATTGGTTTGATTTTCAGTTTACATCTACGGATAATGCTTCGACAGATGAACAACATATAAGTAAGGTGACTGTTTTTTCTGACATAATTAAAATTACTTGTAAAATAAAATCATCAAAATATACAATTTTTTTATTTATCCATAATAAATTAACTTGGCGAGTAACCCCGATAGTATTTCTAACATGGCCTAATAATTAAGTAATTGACAGAGACACTCTATTACGGTCATGGGATGCAATTAGATCAATATAAGCCAGTTATCTAAACCAATTAAGTCCTGAAACTTTGAGGTTAACGTGAAAATTTAATCTCTGGCGACTTTCACTTGCTATGATATAAGTTGAATAGAAGAGTTGATTTTAATAAATATTTTTAACAAACAACGTATTGTTTTAATTTTCAGTTTACATCTACGGATAATGCTTCAACAGATGAGCAATATATAAGTAATATGGTTTTTTTTCCTGAGATAATTGAAATTATCTGTTGAATAAAATCATCAAAATATACAATTTTTTTATTTAGCCCCAATAGTTTAATCTGGCAATGAATTCAGTTAGTGTTATGAGCATCAACTAATAGACTAGTAATTAATAGAGACATGCCATGACCAGTCAAAAAGAATTCAAAGCCGCAGCTGACAAAGCGCTTGAACATGCAGTAGCATGGCGTGAAGATGGACAAAAACTACCTGCATTTCCAACAGCGACAACGGCTGAACTCAGAGCACGGTTTGACTGTCACTTACCCGATAAGGGCATCAATGGCGAAGTTATTATAGAGAATTTAGTCAGCGCCGCTGAACACGGGCTAGTCAATAACACCCACCCAAATTTTTATGCCTGGGTACAGGGTGCCTCCCATCCTATTGGTGTGGCAGCTGATATATTGACCTCTGCCTGGGGGCAAAATGCCGCTATCCATCAAACCGCTCCGGCCGCGGCTATTGCTGAAGAAGTATCAGCAAAGTGGGTACTAGAGCTGCTCAATTTAGACCCAGAGTGCTCATTTGCCTTCGCCACAGGAGCCACAGTGGCAAGCTTTATTTGCCTAAGTGCTGCTCGCAGTGACGTCTTGCATCAGCAGGGTTACAATCTTGAACTCGAAGGTCTGACTGGTGCACCCAACATTCAGATTTTTTTGGGTAAAGAGGCTCATGCCACTATTCTTTCAGATCTGAGGTATCTGGGCTTTGGGCGCAAAAACCTTGTTTATATCGCGGTTGATGATCAAGGCCGTATGCTGCCAGCCGATCTTGAAGAAAAAATGGAGCTCAATTACGGTCCCAAAATTGTGATCTTGCAAGCCGGTCATATCAACTCTGGTGCCTTTGATGCCTTCAATGAAATTATTCCACGTTGTAAAGCCCATAATGCTTGGGTCCATGTTGACGGTGCTTTTGGTCTTTGGGCACGGGCGGTACCCTCGCTTGCACACCTTACGGAGGGGCTGGAACAAGCAGATTCCTGGACTGTCGATGGCCACAAGTGGTTGCAGGTTCCTTATGATGCCGGTTATGCCATAGTCAAACATCCACAGGCACATCGCCAAGCCATGGATATTTCTGCCAGCTATTTGGTCAGTGATCCCGATGATGGCCGCAATCCTAGCCAATTTGGTATGGAGCTTTCACGGCGAGCGCGGGGATTTTCTCTTTGGGCGGTGTTGCAAGCGTTAGGACGTGAGGGTGTAGTAGAAATGATCAGTCGCCATCATGATTGCGCCAAACTATTGCAACAACAATTAAAAAGCACGCCGGGGATCAGAATTCTAAACCAGGTGGTATTAAATCAGCTAGCTATTGCTTTTGGTGACGAAAATGAAGCACTTGAAAAACGAAATCAGCTGACAGAGGCAGTAATTAAAAACATTCGTGAAGAAAATCAAAATTTTGTCCTAGGTGCAAAATGGAAAAATCAATCGATCCTTAGAATCTCTATCATTTCACAGCTTACTGATAGGGGAGATATTGAGATGCTTGCCACTTCACTTTTAAGGGCATGGGACGCCGTTAAAACAGCATAACTGGCAGCCTGCACCCGTTCTTCGGTCATCAGCGTTCATCGATAAACGAGAATTTTATTCTTAGGTAAAATAAACGTCAGTGTTTTTATTGGTAGAACGAAACGCAGGGCCAAATTTACTCCTTGTAAAGTCCGTTTCAAACATACAGACTCCGTTGTGGGTATTTAGTTAAGTGTATTAACATCTCAATGGTATATTATTTAATGCTGTTATTGCATCAAAACCGACACCGTTTATTTTAACTATAGATTTTGTGCTGTGCAATTTATACTAAGCCCAATGAATGTTAACGATTATGAATTGGAGTCACTTATATCTAATTCAATAAAAAAGATTCTACCAATTATTATATTTAAGCCATTATTGAATGGCTGTGAAAGGCTCAAACGACTGTTGAGTATTGAGAAATAAAAATGAAAAAGACAAATAATATATATATAAAATTTAACACTCTCATTGCCACACTTTTGCTCACTAGTTGTAATAGTAACTTGTCGGTATCAACAAATTTAGACACCGTTAATTTCAAAGACTACTTTTCTCCTGCTAAAGTGACTATTTATCAAAGTGAAGAGCAAATAACTAAACGTTATAAATTTATTGGATTAGTTGAAGGAGAAGATTGCCAATTAAAAGTTCATCATGCCGCGCCTGATGAAATAAATGCCAGAACCAATGCCCGTAAACAAGCATTTGAGCGAAAAGCAAACGCGATAATATTTACTGGCTGTGCAACCATTGACGCAACAAGTGCAAACGGGCAACCCCAAAAAAAACACTGCCTATCAACCTTGGTTTGTTACGGAAAAGCTTATCAGCTTTATACAAATACTGAAGCCACTCGCACTGCGAATAAGTACTAATGAGCGATTCATTGCAATACAATGTCTTTAACCAAAGTACATTTGAAGTTAAATTAGACGCTATTGGCAGCGTTATTTCACCTTACCAAGAAAAATTTGCTATTCCCCGTCAGCCCGGTTTAGTTACCGCAGCAAAAGGGCAAATATACTTGCATGGTGATGCCAATAATATTGAGCTAGTTCGTGGTCTGGAACAATTCTCCCACCTCTGGTTAATTTTTATATTTCACGGCAGCCAAAAGCAAGGTTGGAAACCGCTAGTAAAACCACCACGACTCGGCGGTAATAAAAAGTTGGGGGTGTTAGCAACACGATCTACTTTCAGACCAAACCCTATTGGTATGTCAGTGGTTAAACTTGATGGCATTCACCAAGAAAAATCAGCTAATGGTCAGCAGCAAGTCATTATTAGTATATCAGGTTTAGACTTACTCAATGGTACGCCTATCGTTGATATCAAACCCTATATTCCTTATTGCGACAGTATTGACAAGGCACATGCAGGTTTTGCTCAAGCTGAGCCAAGTGCCAAGCTGACAGTAAATTTACGTGATAATGTAGAACAGAAATTAACCATATATCAGTCAAAATTCCCAGATTTAAAACAGCTTATTTACCAAGTGCTGGCGCAAGATCCCCGCCCTGCTTATAAGAAAAAGAGGATAGATGAAAAAATCTATGGCATGAGCCTTTACCAATTTAACATCCAATGGCAAATGAGCTCCTTAACTGAAATCACTGTGATCAATATCGAAATTATCCCTAATGCCCGTCAAGAGATGAACCCATGAAGCCGATTTATTTAATTGAATTAATAAGCCTTGCCGCTATCTGGGGGGCTTCATTTATTTTTATGCGAATTGGTAGTCCTGAATTTGGCCCTTTTCTTTTTATGGCATTACGCACGTTAACCGCCAGTTTATTTTTATTACCTCTAGTTTATATCGCTAAACAACAAAAAGCCTTAAACGGCTATAAACTCAAAATGTTATTTGTAGGACAATTAAATACAGCGATCCCGTTTGTCCTTTTTGGCTACGCCACATTAACACTGGCAGCAGGGACAACATCGGTACTCAATGGAACAGCGCCAATGTTTGGCGCTATTGTTGCCTACTTATGGTTAAAAGAAAAACTAAGTTTCAGTGCCACAATGGGACTATTTATTGGCTTTGTTGGTGTTTATTTTTTGGTTTTTGACAAAGTAACTGTTAATGAAACGAATATGATAAAACCAGCAATTGCGGTACTAATCGCAGCATTTTGTTATGGATTTTCTGCCAATTATGCTAAAAAATATCTGAGTGGCATTAACCCTATCGCACTGGCTGCAGGCAGCCAAATATCAGCCTCTTTGACATTAATCCCTATCAGTTTATTTTTTTTACCAACGACTATGCCTAGCAGCGAAGCGTTTACCTCAGTGGTTTTACTTGGTGTCGTCTGCACGGGTATTGCCTATATTATCTTTTTTAGACTAATTGCTAATTTGGGACCAGCAAGAGCGATGTCAGTCACTTATTTAATCCCCGCCTTTGGTTTATTGTGGGGGAGTTTGTTTTTAGATGAAACCATTAGCCAATGGATGATCATTGGTTATGCGTTAATATTAACGGGGGTTGCTTTAACGACAGGATTGTTAAAGCTTAATTATAAACAAAAAATAATTAAAAATTAAGGTTTGGCAAATTCAGGGTTAGTCAAAAATGACGGGTCTGTTAGAGTATCCAAAAAAGCAATTAAGTCTAACTTGTCTTGCGCATTCATTTCAAAGCCTTTGATAAATGCACTTTTAAGTGGATTTACTCTACCATCACCTTGGTTTTTACCTTCGGTTATATTACGACCACCTGCTGCATAAAAATCTAAGACCTCTGCTAAGCTATTTATGCTGCCATCATGCATGTAAGGTGCTGATACGGCTATATTTCTTAATGTTGGTGCTCTAAACCGTCCATTGTCTTTTGGTTGTAACGATATTTCTGCTAAGCCAATATCATGACTAGGATACCCCGCTTTATTATTACCTGAGTTAACACTCTCTAAATTAATGTTGTACAACCCAGTATTATGAAAAGGTCTGCGATCAATTAATTGTTTTTCATGACTCGTTGATTGAGTGAAATTAAACCCTCCATGGCAGTGATGGCACTCTAAACGCTCAGAAAAAAATAATGACATACCTCGAAGAGCTGACGGCGATATTGCATTATCATCATTAGCATAAGCATATTGATCAAAAGGAGACTGCAGTGAAATTAAACTACGTACAAAACTTGCCAGTGCTTTAACAATGAGATCATAACTGACTTCCTGCTTGGTAAATTTTTTAAACCGGTGCTCAGAAAAAGCTTGATGAAAAAGAGACCTATACTCATCGGTTGTAAAGCGAGCTAATATTTCCTCTTCATTACCTGTTATTCCTAGCTCTATTGGCGCTTCAGCAAACATAGGCAATAGAATTTGTCGCTCTAAAGTTGTTAGACTATCATGAGCCCATGTAAGGGTTTTATTGTAAGCAATATTAACCAATACTGGTGCGTTACGTCGATGAGCTTGGCCTGTACTGCCAATTGAATGCTCGATATTTTCACCAAAAGCAAAGGCCTGCTGATGACAACTTGCACAAGATTGAGTTCGGTTGGCTGATAGATTTTCATCATAAAAGAGGGTTCGCCCAAGCGCTACTTTTGCCTCAGTCATACCATTATTTACAGGTACTGCTGGTTTTGGAAAACCTTTAATTATTTGCCATTGATAATCAGACGTTACTGACCCTTTTTCACTACAAGCACTGAGGGAAATGAAAATAACGAATACTAACGTTAAAAATATAGACAAAGTAGGCATTTTAATCATTAATTAGTGACTCATACTTTCAGGTTCTGTGATCTTGGTGAGTTTAAATAGATCTTGCGACGGTGACGTTACTAAACCAATATTTTTAAACAGTGCTAAACAACTTTTATTATTAAACTCCGACTGGCAACTATTTGTCCTCGTGATAATAAGTCCTGAAAATAACTGTTCTAAATTTACATCAATACTTTCAAGTGAATTTTCTTTACTACTTTCTTTTATATCCAGTATTATTTTTGTCTGGTTACCATTTCTGCAAGGCACTTTTGGCGTTCTTAAAGCGCTTGGAGCCTTACAACCTGTAGACCCTAAATGAAACTGCCAATTATCTTTTTGTTTAACTTCATTGACTTCTTTCATGTCTAGACGAAAAAACTTATGTCCAGTCTGCCAAACCCAGAACATGTTAGGAACATTAAGTGGACTTGGTTGTAATAGTGGGTTTTGATGATTTAATACAAATGGTACACCTAATGTAAAACGTAGTTGACTAAAAGTTTTGACATCAATAGCTTGTTCAAATAATAACTGCCAGTTTTCCTGTTTTAATTGATGCTTCAACTTACTGGTTTGACAATACTCTCCTAATAGGGCGACGCCACTAGTCTGGTGTTTATTTTCTAATAACGGCCAAGTTTGCCATTGCCCATCACTGTTTTTCACTTCAATTTCGCTAATAAAAAATTGTAACTGGGAGTATTGCCAAGTTTTACCTTGGTGGTTAAAAGACGATGAACATTTCAGCGGGGTATTTTGATATTTTGGGATAAACGTTAAGGTGTCGATGTCTTCAACATCATTACAACCGATAAGCAGCAGAATACCCAAAAGCATAATACCATGCAGCAAGGCATCAGAAAGACTCAGTTTAATATTCATTACTACCTCAATAAACGTCTAAATTAATAATAAAAAACAGTAATATATATAACGGTTTGTAATTTATTTCAAAAGAGCCAAATTTTTGTTATGTTAACAGAATGTATACATAAATAATAACGAGCATATCTGGATGAGTAAAATAGTACAAGCCTTGATATTAACGATTAGTTTCATTTTAACAGGCCAAGTTATCGCTCATTCTGAGCATGACAAAGCAAGGTTTGTTGCCGAAAACGGTAACAATACCAGTCTATGCGACAATGTCCTTAGACCTTGCGCCTCGATTGAATATGCGGTTCAACAAGCCAACAAGGGTGACAAAATTTTGGTTGCTGCCGGCTCTTATAGTATTGACTCAGTTAATGAGCTATTTTATTTACAAAGTGCCTTAGTCCCTGTTATGGGTGGCTATAATAGATTTGATCATTACCAGTCACAAAGTCCACATTCAAATATCACCAAACTAAAGAATATTCCATCTCAATTAGCAGACGGTTTAAGACAGCAAGGCTTTAATATTATTGCTGATGGCATATCTACCTTCGAACAACCAGAAGATAGCTTTGGTAAAAACACCTCACAAGTACAGCTAAAGTCAAAGCTATCAAGCTATGCTAAATTATCAAAAAAACAAACCGACCTTAACTGTGTTGACAACAAGGCCGGTGATTTTAATTGTCTAAATATGGACCTACTTGCTCATATACCCCTTGGCGACTTTTCATCCACACCTACTGCAGCTAATGATATTTGGGGCCATGTTGATTTAAATGATGGGTCAGAATACGCATTAATTGGTTTAAAAAACGGTATTGCCGTTATCAATGTAACGAACCCAAGTTCACCTGAAGAAGTTGGCACTATTGCTGGAAAGAGCTCAAGTTGGCGCGATGTAAAAGTGTACCAATACTTCGATACCAACGATAATGAATATAAAGCTTATGCTTATGCCACTATTGATAATGCGTCTGATGATATCACCATTATTAATTTAAATAATCTACCGCACTCAGTTAGCTTGACAGAAAAAAATAATGCGGTTTCTGTTGCCCATAATGTTTATATTTCTAACCTTGACCATACCCTTAATTTAGCCTTACCTAACGTGACACCTACATTACAACTAATTGGCGCTAATAAATACAACGGCGCTTTTCATAGCTATTCATTAACAGATCCAACGACACTTACGCCATTAGAAAACAAATTTTTTGGTAGTGGTTATACACACGATGGCGCATCATTAACAATTAACGATAATCGCTGTCCAGATAACCTAACTGGCTGTACTATTTTTATTGATTTTAATGAAAATGAAGTCAAATTATGGAATATCACTGATCCTGAGGAAAGTATTTTTCTAAGCACAGCAAGTTATTCAGATGTTCCAGCCTCTAGCCAATATATTCATTCTGGTTGGGGCACCGAAGATAAAAAATTTATTCTGGTACATGATGAGTTTGATGAAAAAAACTCAGGATTAAATTCAACAGTTAGAATATTTTCTATTACTGACTTATCAAACCCTATTCAAGTTGGACAATGGACCGGTCCAACAAGGGCAATTGATCATAATGGTTTTGTTCGTGGTAATCGTTATTACATGTCTAACTATGAACGAGGCTTAACCGTTTTAGATATAAGTGACCCAGCGGTTCCTGAACAGGTTGGTTTCTTTGATACCTATACACCAAGTGATAACCCTAGTTTTAATGGTGCTTGGGGCGTTTATCCTTACTTACCCTCGGGTAATATATTAGTTAGCGATATCAATAGTGGTCTTTATATTATTAAAGACAATACCAAAACTTCATTACAAGGAAGTCTAGGTTTTACCAGTAACAAAATGAATACCGAACAAGGTCAAACACTTAATATCCCAGTACAACGAATAGCAAGTATTAATAACCCATTAGAGACTAGTATCAGCTATCAAATCATTGCCGGTAGTGCAAAAGAAAATGTAGATTATGTTGATAGCCAAGGTGTTATCGAATGGTCAAATGGAGATATATCAGAAAAAACCATTACTATTGATATTAATGAGCAAGAAAGTGAAGCGGAATTAGCCGAAAGCTTCTATGTACGTTTGTACGATCCGAAAAATTCAGCAACACTATCTACCCATAGCTACCTAACAGTTAATTTAGCAGGAAAAATAGATACCGGTTCTGCTAGTTTTATATTATCTCAACGTAAAGTTGCAGAAAACCAAGGAGTCATAATACTTGATGTTAGTATTTCTAAAGCGCCAAGTGACGTTACTTCATTTAACTATCAGCTTGTTTCGCAAACAGCAACAGTTAATAGTGATGTAGAGGAAAGCTCCGGCCAATTAACTTGGCAGGCAAATGATAATAGTAATAAATCGATTACCTTAAACTTAATAAATGATGATGAGTCTGAAATAGAAGAAACATTTATAGTTACTTTATCCAGTGTCAATGACAGTCAATTAGGTAAAAATAGTCAAATAATAGTTACCATTGCTGATGATGAAAATAACCAAGCACCGACAGTAACTCTATCCGAGAGCTTTGAAGTGAACGCCACTCAAAGAGTCAATCTAATTGCCAATGTAAGTGACAGTGAGAATGATGAGATGACTTATCAGTGGAGGCAAATAGGCAGTAATAGCGTCAATTTATCTTCATCTAATGAACTCACGTCTACCTTTATTGCTCCTTCAACAGCCACTAGTTTATCTTTTGAATTTACTGCAACAGATTTTAGAGGAGCATCTACCACAGAGAATATTACAGTATCTGTAATCTCGCCCCAAAAACCTTCAAGTGGTGGGGGCTTCAATTATTTAACAATCTTGTTTTTATTTTTATTCACTAAATTCAAACTAAATTTCAACAGAAATTCTTTGAAACCTATTTGATATTAATAGCTTGATACAAAAATGCCGACCTAATTGGTCGGCATTTGTTCATTGATTTTTTTTCAGTGCAAGTTTTTGACTACCTTACCGGACTTCATCACAAAACCTACCGATAATAGTGCATTAATATCTTTTAACGGACTCATATCTGTTGCAATAATATCAGCTAATTTTCCAACCTCTAGTGTGCCTAAGCTATTACCCATACCAATTAAATCAGCTGAATTTATGGTGGCAGATTTTAATATATCACTATGTTTCATACCTGCTCTTGCCATTAATACCGCTTCTTTGCCATTATTGCCATGATGAGAAACACCACTGTCAGTACCATAGGCGATTTTAACGCCGCCTTTGTATGAGCTTTTGAAGTTGGCGATCATATCCACGCCCACTCTAATCGCTTTAGTTTTAATCGCATCAGACATAAAATCAGTCGTTTTAGCTAAATTAACCACAGTATCTCCAGCCATTAATGTAGGAACAAGATAAGCGCCCGATTTTTTGAACAGTTTAATACTTTCTTTATTGGCGTAACTTCCATGTTCAATACTATCGACCCCAGCCCTCAACGCAGCGTTAATACCATCTGCCGCATGTGCATGACTAGCAACTTTACGTCCAAGAGCATGTGCAGCATCCACAACTTCTTTTAATTCATCATCGGCCATTTGTTGTCCGGTACCGGTATTAGTATCTGATAATACTCCACCCGTTGATGTTATTTTAATGACATCTGCACCAAACTTTATTGCTCGTCGAGTTGCTCGTCGACAATCGTAAGGACCATCACAGATAGTTTTTGCCGTGTGCAATTCAAGTAACTCTGGGCTTATGCCATCAACATCACCATGACCACCGGTTACAGAAACACTGCCTGAAGCAATTATTCTTGGCCCTTTTACCCAACCTTTATTGATGGCATCTCTTAGCGCATACATTTGTTCAGGACTAGCACCTAAATCTCTTACAGTAGTAAAGCCTGCCATTAAGGTTTTCTCAGCATAATTAGCACTCGCCATTAATACATCCGCATCTGACATTCTTAATGCTTGGCTATCGTTTTTAGGACCTAACTCGTGTTGTAAATGAACATGCATATCCATTAAACCCGGCATCACAAAACTTTGCGATAAGTCAATCAACTGAGCATCTTTATCAATTACTTTCACACTAATAAAACCACTTTTTACTGAAGTAATTATTCCATCGACGACGACTAAGGTTTGCTTATTTAGCGGAGCTTCACCTGGAATTTGTAATAATTGGCCTGCATAAATTATTTGGGTTTGAGCAGATACAGATAAGTGAATTAGCGATATAAAGCTCAGAAATAATATAGTTAGTTTTAATGTTGATAATTTCATTGTAAATCCTATTAAAAGATCAAAAAATAATAAGTAATTAACGAAAGATGCAAAATTTATACTTTTATTCGTTTTATCTATTTTATTCTTTTATACCTAAGTATGACTTAAGCATAAAAAAATAAAAGTTTATAAATAGTAGTTTTAAAACAATCATAAATGTCAGCGTTAATGATTAATTAACTAATGCTTGTGGCCGCCAACACCATGGGCATGACCATGCTCAACCTCTTCATCCGAAGCGGCTCTAACATCGACTACTTCAATATCAAAGGTTAATACTTTTCCAGCAAGAGGTGAGTTCATATCAACAGTAACCATAAACTTACCTGATTTGATTACAGTAACTTGACGTTGACCTTGTTCGGTTTGAACAGCAGCTACCATACCCGCTTTCCATTTAGTAGTAGCTGTACCATTTTGCAAATGTTTAGCCGGAATACGCTGAACAGCACCTTCTTGATATTCACCATACGCATCTTCTGGCTGTAAAGTAGTACTGAATTTATCACCAACTTCTTTACCTGTTAATGCATTTTCAACACCAACTAACATGTTTTTTTGACCATGCAAATAAGCTAAAGGGTCGCTATCAAATGAGGATTCAAGTTGCTCACCTGCTTCATCTTTTAACGTGTAATGAAACTGAACAACAGTTTTATCGGTAATTTTCATAGTGTATTCCCTTGGGTTTTTAAATTGGATCTTAAAAAGATGCTTAAATAATTAATGACGCGCAGTGTAACAAAATCTCTTATTAACCACTATTAATATAGGCCGTTGATAAGTTGAAGAGGATTTTCACCGACCTATAAAAACCCCCTAGGAGTCAATATAAAATATTATCAATGAATAACTCTCATGTGGATTGTAATCGTTAAATATAATATTAGTAAGTCCAAGGCTATTTACTCACTTTAATTCACTGTATAATCATTTATATAGAGAGGTTTTGAATATTGGCTGAGTTATTTTATCAAATAGAAGTGATTTTGCACTGTCAGAATATAATGCTCAATGATTTAATCAACCCATACTTAACTATTGAACTTAACTATTGAATAATTAAGTCAAAAAAGAAGAAATGTAATAAAGTTTACACCTTAAAATAAGTATCATATTGCGTTAACAAAAGGCTAGTGTATACAGGCAAATACCGTCTAAAAAGACAAGTAAACCATATTTATCAATGATTTAACAATCAACTTTTAGTAAGTTAGCTATTTAAAATAGCGATGGCCAACAAGTTAATCAAGGTAGACCTCATGATATTTCACCTGATTTACTTGCTATAGTGCGAAAGGTCGCTAAAATGAAATGTGTAAACAGTATACATCGCTAATCAGTAATACTATTTACTGGTAGGGATAGTTCTAAAATTCAAATTCTGATTTTGTAATGGTGATAGCAAATCAGATTTATATTTTTCACCCAAGATAAAGAGAACGTTATGAGTAAAGGTATAGTTAAGTGGTTTAATGCAGATAAAGGTTTCGGTTTTATTACTCCAGAAGACGGAAGTAAAGATTTATTTGTTCATCATTCAGAAATTCAAGCCGGCGGTGAATACGCTACATTGGCTGATGGCCAAGCGGTTGAATTTGAAGTAGGTCAAGGACAAAAAGGCCCATGTGCAAATAAAGTTGTTGCTGTTTAAACACTAGCACATAAAAAACTAGGTAGACGAGTAAGCTAGATGCTCTCGTTTACCTATTGCCTTTCAAAAGAATAACTCCTCTAAATTTCCTGCCTAGCTAAATCTAAATATATTTTGTTCGCTAAATTATTCTCTATAGTACATTGGCGCCTTATACCTAATTTAATTTATAAAGTTATACCGTATTACTAAAGTTACAATATAACTTTGCCAATTTAATGTTAGAAGCTGTCTATTCAAAATCAATTACTTGCTTTAACCCTTAAGGTAACACATCGCTCATAGCACACCTCAGTGTTACCTGACTATTCATGTATAAGTATTTAATATAATCTTGTGCAACATCGCGCCATAAAAATCTTGTAGCAAGGGCATTTTTTGACATTATTTCCCACGCCTGAGGGTTTTGTTTTTTCTTGGTTAGAGCCGATTCAAAACAACTGAGCATATTTTCAGCTTGCTCAAGAGGTTTACCACCAGTAAAAGTAAAGCCGTTTTGATTATCAATAATGGTATCACTTAAACCACCAACACGGTGAGCTAAGCATGGCTGCCCTCCTCGCATTGATAACATTTGACTGATACCACAAGGTTCAAATGAACTAGGCATTAAAAATAAATCACCGGAGTTGTACAGACTTTCGGATAAGGCTTCAGAGTATCCCTTTAAAAACATAAAATTAGTATTAGTCGACGCGACTTGTGTTAAAAAATCTTCTAATTTACTGTCTCCACTACCTAATAAGATAAACACACCATCGTCCGCCAATAGGGTTAACAAGGTTTGTATAGCTGTTTTACCATTATTCATCGTTTGTTGAAGAAGTCTAATTTTTTGATCGGTAATGCGTCCGACAGAAGTCAATATTATTGGTTTTTTGTCCAGGTTTTTACCTGATAGTTGCTTTAAGCGCGTGATCGCAATTAAATGGGCGTTATCGACCAAAGGTTTATCAGCTACCCACTTGATCAGTTCATTTTCAGAAAGTGTCATTAATTCAGTCAAACTTAGTTTTACCTTTGTCTGATCCGAATACTCGCAGCCATTTAATATACCATATAAGCGTCCTGAGTCAGCAGCAAGGCGTAAATCATCCTCTAATCCTTCTCCGCCAAAGACACCATATTCATGGTTGCTTGGTAATAATATTTCTTTAGCGTAAGTGGGTGAAACCGCATGCACTTTATCTGATAAATTAATCGCTGCCCGCATCGGATTAAAGCAATGACTATAACGAGGGTCGTTAATTTGGTTATAATCAAAAACTAAGTTAGGAAACCAAGCATGTAACGACGATTCATCACCATCAATAGGCCTGATACCTTGTATCGCTAAATTATGGATGGTATAGACAGTTTTTATCGCTTGTAAAGACCGATATTTCGGATCGTATGCTCGAAGTAGTGACACCATAGCAGTATGCCAATCATGAAGATGTAATACATCTATTTCACCAAACAGGATCAACAATAAAACCTCCAAGCCGATAACCTGACATATCAACTAAAGCGCCATGGCCAGGGGCTCAATTTATTCTCCCCCTATTTTTTATACTTTCTCAGCCTATTAATGAGTAAATTTAAAAGAATCCCTAGTAGATTTTATCTTAAATTTTAGCGACACTATCAATATGATCTATTGATGACGATGGCATATGTGGCGAATTCTTTTTCTAATAATACTAGTAGCTTCACTAAGCTTAAATGTTTACTTATTAGTGCCTGTAAAACAGCCTAGTATTGTTAAAGCCGCCTTCAGTGACTTGGTTAGAACTGCGTTCAGCGCGCCAAAGACATCACGGGTAACAGAATCAACAGAAGTAATAAATGTAAATGTAGACAAGACGCAAGCGCTGGCGAATGGCTTGCCAATATTGTTATCAACACATGATGGCGTTAAGCCCCACCGCCAACAAGTGAAAAATTTAGAAGAGATCATTCAGCAAGCGATCGACGCCCAAGAGTACTTTTTAGCGTCGAATTTACTCTATGAAATACCGTTAGAAGATCAACTGCGCCTGTCTACGTTAAAAAGCTATTGGTTGAGTAATGCCATGCAGTTATTAAAAAATAAACACTATTTATTAGCAGAAAACGCCATTAATGCTTTTTTAGCTTACGCTCCCGATGATTTAGATTTTTTACGGGCGGTGGTTAAATTAAGACTCGCTCAACAACAAATATTATTGGCGGTAAAAAAAGCCTTAAGCCTTGAGTACCACACCTTTGACTTGGAATTACAACAGCAAAGTTTGAATTACGCTCAAGCCTTGGTTCGTGATGAAATAAAGCGCTTATTTGAGCTAGCTTTATGGCTAGAACTGGCTCAGTTTACCGAAGAGGTGCTGGCCATGGTGTCCAATAGCGCTCAAGCCCAATGGGCGTTAGCCCAAGCACAATTTCAACTGGGTGATTACTCTTTTGCTCGCCAAAACTTGACTGCTTTGATAGAACAGCCCAATTACCAAGTAAAAGCCCAACGTTTACTTAACACCATTGAGCTTGCCTTGCAACGCCCCGAGATGGTTCCACTCATCCGTAATGGCGATCATTTTATTGTTGAAGGCCTCATTAATAATAACTTTTCTGTGGATTTGTTAATCGATACGGGTGCCAGTATTTCATTATTATCTCAAGGTGTTTTTGACGAGTTGGTCTCGCAAAGTAAGGTTAAGTATATTAAAGATATCGTGTTAACGACCGCTGGTGGCGAAGTTGATAGCCGTATTTATCAAGTTGAGGAATTTGCCCTGCAAGGCTATCAAGTAAATAACCTACTATTTGCCGTTATTCCTTATAAGGGTCAAAAAAATGATGGGCTACTAGGAATGAACTATTTACGGTTATTTGATTTTCATATCGATCAAAACAATAACTTATTAAGATTAGAAAACAAACCTTAACAAAGGTTAATAAGTACCGATAAAACCTAACTGTTAATAAGATATCATTTGTTCCTCCACTGATATCTTTGTACTATAGTTTCCTTCTATCTAATATAACTGACTACTATGACGTTAACGCCTGAATTAATTGCCACGATTGAACAATACGACGAACAAAAACGCTTTAAGTATTTACTTGAAGAAGTGATCAAACACCAAGAAATTTGGATTTTGGTTGACGAACAAGGTTGTATGATGTTGAACACCGAAGACGGTGACAGCGTACCCGTTTGGCCAAATAAAGTGTTTGCCGAAGGTTGGATTACCGATGACTGGAGCCAATGTAAAGCTGAAGTTATTAGCCTTAGCATCTGGCAAAGTCGGTGGACACCGGGTTTAGAAACTGATGACATTGCTATCGTTGTTTTTCCTAATCAAGAAGAAGGCGTTGTTATTTTTCCCGATGAATTTGACTTTGAGCTGTCTGAACAAGCTCAGAAAAAAAGCTAAAAAAACTACTAAAGATACTGAATCCTTTGCTTAATATTAGCCAAGAACATAGCGGCTAAGGTCAGTATGGCAATAATGGGCGAATAAGCGTTAAAGACTTATGCCCACTTCGCTGACAATAACGAGCTGACATATTGCCAAGCTAACGCTGAGACTTTAACTCAAGTGTATTAAGAAATAACCGGGGATTGTCAAGGCTATCGAGCATTGAATTATCGGGTAAACAGTCGTCATCGACATAGTCAACAAAATTGGCGGAAGAGTCAAAAACTAAAATATCCAACGCTAATCGGTCTAAGCCATATAAACCGCGATGAATCATATCCGCGGAAAAAACTAATAAGTCGCCGGCGGCCAACTTAATTTTTTTCCCCGTAGAAAGGTTGTCACTGCTCACCCGGTTATTTATCTCTAACCGAACATCAAACTCTTCGTCACTATCCCAACGTTTATGAGTACCTGGTACTAGCTCTAATCCGAGTTCGTCAAACAAAGGCACGCGAAGATGCACTACTTGAGTGTCAGTAATTGCTATTTTTTGTTGTTCAACACCATGGTCGTATTGACAGTCTCGATGCCAAAAATTATCTTGCTGGCGATTAAATGGGTCAAAAAATAATTGGGTATTCATAAACGCAGGCTTAGTGAGGATTACCGACTCAACCACCGTCATAATTTTTTTTGAACTGATAAAATTAAAAAGCCGTATTCTATCGTCAACTGCTAAGTATTTACTGCCAGTAATTAAAGAAGAGTTGAACGCTTCTTGCTGATAAAAAGTGCCGTTGTCATCTTTCCAACCCTGATGAAATTTTAATATCACCTTTCTCAGTGATGAAATTTCATCGGCATTAAAATAATCTCTAATAACAAAATACCCGTGCTCGTTATAACCACTATTTATTTCACTACTATTGAGTTTAATACGATCTAGTTCACTGCCTTTCTCTGCCATTAACCTTCAAAACCTCTATCTAATTATAAAAATTTTCTATAAAAAATAGTCAATAAGCCAACATAATTAATATTACGGTATTGTAAATGAATCCAGCAGAAAAGTAATTCCAATTTAACTAAATTATCACCCACCTTTTATGGATAAAATATGCTAAATAAGCGTGGCTCTTAATCGACATAATCGAGCTATTACAGAGGCGACATCAATTGATTTAAGATATACTTAGGCGCTATATTTATCAAATATTGTAAGCAGTATGAACTTATCAAAATTTGGCGCCAAATTTTCTCGTCCCAATGGTATTAGCCAATTAATGGACGATTTAGGTAACGCAAAAAATAGCAAAAACCCTAATATTATTATGTTGGGTGGTGGTAATCCGGCCGTTATCCCCGAGGTAAACAAATTGTTTGTTAGTGAGTTACAACAGCTCATTGCTAGTTCACATATCGATAAAGTCATTGGACTTTACGATCACCCCCAAGGTAATGAAGACTTTCGTGTCGCGCTTTCCAACAAACTCAATGAAAATTATGCTTGGGATATAGACGAAAATAATATCGCTTTGAGTAATGGTAGCCAGGCGAATTTCTTTGTGTTGTTTAACTTATTTGCAGGAGAGATGCCTGATGGTAAACACAAAAAAATTCTATTTCCGCTAGCACCTGAATATGTAGGTTATGCTGACCAAGGTTTAGCAGAAGATATGTTTATCGCGATTAAGCCTGACATTGAGATTTTAGCTACCGCAGCAAAGTCAAAACAATTTAAGTATGTTGTTAATTTTGAAGCCGTATCTCAAACATTAGCATCAGATGACTCTATTGGCGCGCTTTGTGTTTCTCGACCAACCAATCCCACGGGTAACGTCATTACCGACAAGGAATTAAAACAACTAGATACACTCGCTAAAAAATATAACATTCCATTAATTGTCGACAACGCTTACGGTTATCCCTTTCCTGGCTGTATATACACTGACGTTAGCCTCACTTGGAATTCTAATATTATTTTGTGCATGTCGTTATCAAAATTAGGTTTAGCCGGTTTACGTACGGGCATTGTTATCGCCAATAAAGCTATTATTCAAGCCCTTGGTCGTATTAATGGCAGTATGATCCTAACCCCTAACAGCTTAGGGCCGTCGTTACTCACCCGAATGATTAAAGATAAAGAACTGCTCAGTCTGTGTGAAAATGTCGTTAAGCCTTACTATAGTGATAAGTCGCAAACGGCAATACGTCTTTTCAATGAGATTTTTGGTGATATGGAGGTTTATTTACATAAAATAGAAGGTGCATTTTTTATGTGGCTCTGGTTTAAAGATGCGAAAATAAGTAGTGAAGCACTTTATCAACGCTTAAAAGAAAAAGACGTTTATATTATCCCTGGGCATAATTTTTTCATTAGTATTGAGGACGATTGGCCACATAAACACCAGTGTATTCGTATTAACTACGCGACGGATGAAACGAGTCTAAAAAAAGGCCTAGAAGCTATTAAGCTTGTTATGAGTGAGTGAAGATAATGAGTAAACTCCAATATTAATGCTCAAATCATCACACGAGTCTTTAGCTCAAGCTGTATAATCTTAGCTATTACCCAATAAACTTGGGCTGAAATCACGCATTTCATTAGGTAATATCGGGTTATTTAAATGTAATGCTTTTCGTTGTTTTAATGATAATCGTTCAACAATATTACCATTATATTTATTAAAAATAGCGTCTAGCTGGCCATTATTAATAATGTATTGCAAACCTACTTTGACACGGGCAGCTAATTCAACTTGTTTTGGGTTAAGGTAAAAAACTAACGGAAAAGGGTAATAAAGCATCAATGTCGGCTCTATGACCAAGTCACCTAATGGCTCAGCTATGGTAGTAAAAGCTTCTTCTATTTCATTTGAACCTAGTGCCACATAATCACATTCATTATTCTTTAAACGTTGAAAAACCTCGCCAAATACCCCCTTTTCACAAACAGTGTAGTTATTCGCTCTAAATAAATCGGCGTCAGCCCAAGTGGCCGGGATACCTGCCGTTAATTGTTGCATTTGTTTAGCGGTGTTTATGTGCTTGAATTTATCTCGCTTGTCTTGTTTAATGATCAATAATCGATAACCCAATAATCCTTTGGCAATAGCTTGAGGTATTACAATTTTTTTATGTTGAGCAAATTTAGTATTGCCGGCAACAGTCACTAAAATATCGGTACCGGTATTAAAAACATTCCCTTCATCTTCGGCAAGAGGATAATCGGTTACATCGTTATGAAGAGTAAACTGACCAAATTCTTTTTCTGTTGCCGTTAACAAGCAATGCAGTATGTCTAGTTCATAATGTTGGCGAATTGGGGATTTATTGCCATTCCAAAAGTTCATTTGTTGGTTCGCTGGTTATCTTTTTTTCGTCGTTAAGCTAATCATAACATTCACGCCCTTGGTGTCACCGGATAATCTAAAAAAACTTCAATTAACGCCGCTACTTACTATAAAAATTTAGTTTAAGTACTGATAACAAGGGTATTAAGCTAACTATTTAACGCCTGTTTAATCATGCGGTAATTGCCAGACTAATGGCTTTTAACGCTCTTATGAGTTCCTATTAAGGCCAGTCTCATGGTTAGGTTTACCTTTAAGACAAGCTCAAACTTCATCGTGTTAACCAGCTGAAAGAATTAAGATTTTGCTTCTCGCTTATGCTAGAGTCAAATGATATTAGTGGCTGAGTACTTGAGGTTTAGGGCTAACCTTATATTTTAGCGGTAACAGTATTATAAAGTGATTAAACCTGTTTAAGTGGCATGGGCATTTAATCTCTGATGTTCCGCTGACCCAAACCTTGTGCCATACTGTTTTACAAACATAAACAAATTGTTTTACATGGATAAAATGAAACAAAACACGTTGTCAAAAGATTCTACTCATCAACCCACTATTCTCTGGCATGATTATGAAACTTGGGGTATCGCACCCAAATTTGATAAGCCATCGCAGTTTGCTGCCATAAGAACCGACTTAGATCTTAATATTATTGGCGAGCCTGAAGTTTTTTATTGCCAACCGCCACAAGATTATTTACCACAACCTGAAGCTTGTTTAGTTACCGGTATTACTCCCCAAAAGGCACAGCGTGAGGGTTTGTCTGAAGCAGAATTTGCCGCGCGTATTCATGGCCTTTTTAGTCAGGCTGATACCTGTGTTGCCGGTTATAACAGTATTCGTTTTGATGATGAGGTTAGCCGTTATTTATTTTATCGTAACTTTTATGATCCCTACTCTCGTGAATGGCAAAATGGTAATAGCCGTTGGGATATTATCGACTTAGTAAGAGCATGTTATGCACTGCGCCCTGAGGGTATTGAATGGCCTACTGTTGAGCGCGATGGAAAACAAGTGGTTAGCTTTCGGCTTGAGTTATTAACCAAAGCTAATGGTATTGACCATGAAGCGGCACATGATGCCATGAGTGATGTTTACGCCACTATTGCGATGGCAAAGCTAATTAAAGACAAACAGCCAAAACTTTACGACTTTATCTTTAACTTAAAAAATAAACGACAAGTGGCGGAATTAATTGATGTCTATAACATGACACCTATTGTTCATACCTCGTCTAAGGTTTCTTCGGATCATGGTTGTACGAGTTGGTTTGCCCCCATTGGTTATCATCCCACTAATAAAAATGCGGTGATCGTTGTCGACTTAGCCAAAGATCCAACGCCGCTCTTTGAACTGACCAGTGAGCAGATTAAGACGCGTTTATATACCCGACATGACGACTTAGCGCCTGATGAGTTACCTATTTCAGTCAAACTTATTCATATAAATAAGTGCCCCGTTATCGCGCCAGCAAGAACCTTGTTACCGGAGAACGCCAAGCGGCTTAATATTCCCCGAGAGTTATGTTTGAAAAATTTAGCTTTATTAAAAGCACATGATAATTTACGGGATAAGCTCAGTGATGTTTTTGCGGTTGAGTATGATAACTCAACTCCAGTAGATCCGGAGCAAGCATTATATAGTGGCAGTTTCTTTTCTCATGGTGATAAAGCACAAATGGATATTTTACGTGAATTACCCCCTGAGCAACTCGGCAGTCACCCTTTTCAGTTTCAAGATGAGCGCTTAGCGGTGATGCTATTTCGTTATAGAGCGCGAAATTACCCGTACACGCTAAACAGTGAAGAACAACAAAAATGGCAGCAGTATTGTACTAATAAACTACAGTATGGTGAAAAAGGCTTATTGAGCATTGAAGAGTTTATGCAAAAAATTGAGAATTTAGTGCATGAATATGAAAATAATGAGCAGAAAATGAAAGTATTAAAGTCTTTATATCAGTATGTTCAAGGTTAAGAGGCTTCGGGGTAGCTACTATCCCATTAGCGAGTTTACCTGCTTAATAAAGTAAGAAAGAGTGATGGTGATATATCAAACCATCATCACTCGTTATTGCTTTAAAAAGCAAAGGCTATTAAGCCATTATCTCAGTCAAATAAGCTCTAAAGTCATCAGCTAATTCAGGATGACGTAAACCGTATTCAACATTTGCTTTCATGTAGCCTAA
>Ga0209279_10000113_pt1 | contig 56226 bp, 48 predicted proteins | sample CoawatmetaG00DNA_3_FD_187508 | JGI IMG/M metagenome (GOLD analysis project Ga0209279, IMG submission 187508) | Marine microbial communities from the West Antarctic Peninsula - Coastal water metaG006-DNA (SPAdes) (version 2) | ecosystem: Environmental > Aquatic > Marine > Coastal ...
GTTGCATCTGATCCAAAATCTACAGAATAACTTGTTGCTCCCATTGCTGAAGGCAATACCTCCACAATATTTCCTGAACCTGTTGCTGTAATTGTAAAATCTAAACCAGAAATAACTGGTCCTACAGGATCTACCTCGTCGTCACTACTACATGACACCATTACCAAACTTGCAAAAAGCAAGAAACTCATTTTTTTTAATAAATTCATAATTGTTGTTTTTAATTTACACTCTGTTTTAATAATTACTGTTCCACAAGTTGTGCTTTACCCCCTGTATTTTTTAATATCCTTGATTTTGTCCCCAAGTACTTACAGCATTGGCAAGCTCTAGCTCTACCAATGGTATTGGAAATACTTCGTTTTTATTTACTACAAATTTTATTTCAGTTTCTGATGTTTTATCAGGCCTAGTTGCGTTATAAGCATCGAAAGCTAATTTTGCCTTACCCGTTCTTACCAAATCAAAAAATCGATGCCCCTCACCAGCAAGCTCTAAGCGTCTTTCATTGGCAATCGCAGCGATTAAATCGGACTCCCCATTATACGGATAATCATGCGAATTGTTTCCGAAAGCTCTACTTCTAACCTGGTTTAAATACGAAATTGCGCTAGCACCACCACCCTGTGCAGCCGCCTCCGCAGCCATTAATAAGACATCTGCATATCGAATAGATCTGTAATTATTATCATAATTTAAAGGGTCTGAACCTGTTCTTGTATCTTCATTCTCTTGTGTAGGTAGATATTTTTTAGAAAAATAACCTGTATTTTCTCTACTTTGTGAATAATCCGTCAGTTTTGGTTCCAAAATAGTAATGCCTCTCCTTTGATCTCCATTTGAATACGCATCATATAACTGCTGTGTCGGCAAGCTAAATCCCCATCCAAATTTATATACTGGTCCTGTATAATCTCTTGGTGCATTATTTTGTGGCAAATAATTACCTTCACTGCACTGTATGCAGTTCCAACCAGCACCTTCTACACTTGTGTATTGTACTTCAAAAACAGAACCTAATCCATTTTCCCCACTTTTTTGAAACAATGTTTCTAAGGGCGCAAGACTATAAAAACCGCTATTAATTACTGCGTTTAACTCTGTTGAAGCTGCAGTAAATTTACTAGCGTCAAATTTAGCGTGGTACAAATAGACTTTCCCCAATAAAGCATGTGCTGCAGTTTTGGTTATTTTGTATTTTTCAGCTCGTACTGTAGTAAACTGCGGCAAACCGAGAAGAATCGCTTCTTTTAAATCTTCTTCAATTAAAGCATATACCTGTTCAATGCTGCCTACTCTATCCACATCGTATTGTTCTCCAATTCTGATACGTTTATTTTTGATTCTAAGAACGCCACCTCTTTCCTCTACGGACAATGGAATATCGCCAAAGAATTTTACCAATTCAAATGCAAAATATGCTCTTAAAAAATAAGCTTGCGCAACCACTTCATCCTTTCCATCAAAATCCGTTTTATCTTTATATTCTAAAATATAGTTGGTTCTACCCATAGCCGCATACATGAACCTCCAAATATCTCTCAATTGGTTGTTATCCGCCGGAGTATGTAACATTTTATCTATTCTTTGCAAAGTCGGCTGATCATAGGTAAAGGGATCCCCACCGAGCACAATATCATCAGAAGCTCCAACTATGGATAAAATGTTTAGATATGTAGACTGCAACATATCATACGCCCCAATGAGTGCTTTGTCATAATCCTCTTCTGAATTAAAATAGTTATCAGAATCCTGGGCTATTGGCTCTAGATCATCTATAAAAGAATTACAAGAAACCAAAATCCCCCCTAATACCATACTAAAAATGACAGCTTTACTATATTTTTTTATTTGATATGTTTTCATATTGTACTAAATTAAAAAGTTAAACTAAATCCTAAAATGATTGTTTTTGCAACTGGATAAAAACCTCTATCGATTCCCCCTCCAATAGCTTGTCCACTCGAAGCGGAAGGATCATATCCTGAATATTTTGTAAAAGTATGCAGGTTATTTGCTGATAGAAATAAACGCAAACTATCTACACTTATTCTGTCTAGTGCTTCTTTATCAAAGGTGTATCCTACTTGAACATTCTGGATTCTTACAAAAGAGGCATCTTCTACAAAATAATCTGAAAATAGATCTGTATTTATGGAAGCTCCCGAAGTAGCTCTTGGTATTGTATTGCTAGGATTTGTTGGAGTCCATCTATTTATAAGCCTTTCACTTTTATTTGCTAATAAATTAAATCTTTGATAATCTCTTACCATATTATTCCCAAATGAACCAATAGCAGCGGCACTAAAATCTATTTTTTTATAAGAAAAACCTAAATTTAACCCGGCCGTAATATCCGCAATAGGATCTCCAATATCTGTTTTGTCAATCTCTGAAATATATCCATCTCCATTGGTATCTACAAATCTTAAATCTCCAACACCCGCGCCCGTATGATAAACGTTATCATTTGACCCTGCACCTGCATTTAAAACATCTATTTCGCCTTGGTTCTGATAAATTCCATTTGTTTTATATCCGTAAAAATATCCCAAAGAATGACCAGCCTCCATACGCGAAGTAACGATTCCTGTACCTACTCCAAAACCACCACCTTGTTCAAAGCCTGCTAAATTTCCAACATAGGTGACATTATTCTTTATCGTCGTAAAATTAAAACTTGTATTAAATTTGAAATCTTCTGAAAATTGATCTCTATAAGATATTAAAAATTCTACTCCAGAGTTCTCTACAGTACCTGCATTAATTGCGGGTGCACTAGAGCCTATTCCAGCAACGCCAGTTAAGCCTGATGACTGTGGCTGAATTAATAAATCATCTGTTGTCTTTTGGAAGACATCTAAATTAAAAGAAATCTTATTTCCTAAAAGCGCAACATCTAAACCAATATTTCCCGTAGATGTTGTTTCCCATTTTAAAAACGGATTTCCTAACTGACCTTCTGCAACTCCAACCAACAATTCCGATTCTAGCGTTTCTTCGTTATTACTATAGGTCCCTTCACCATTTAAAGAACCTACATAGGGGAAATTACCACCTGAAACTCTATCACTTCCTAATTGACCATAACTTGCTCTCAGTTTAACAGAACTCACAAAATCATTATCTTTCAAGAAGTTTTCTTCCGAAATATTCCAACCTAATGAAACAGAGTTGAAATAACCTACGTTAAAGTTTTCCGCCTTACTAAACCTAGAAGACTGATCTCTCCTTAATAAAGCAGATACCAAATATTTTTCTTTGTACGCATATTGCAACCTTCCAAAATAAGAAAGTAATCTGTTCTTAAATTGATTTCCACCTGTCTCTATAGCTGCAGGTTGAAAACGAGGAGTAACCACTTCAGAATTAGATATACTAGCATCTGAAAAAGCATTAGCACCATTCAATAAACCAACTCCTGTTTGACCCGCAAACAATCCTTTTGTTTCAAACATTTCGTGCCCTAGTAATATTTTTATATTGTGTGCATCATTAAAGCTATCTTCATAGGTTATTATGTTGTTCCAAGTATAATCATCGTAGGTGTCTTTATTGTCCAAAAACTCATTGTTTGTTGTTCTACTTAGAGACTTATTACCTCCTAAAAAAACCAATGGTCTAAATATTTGTACATTCACCACTGCACGATTCATTAAATACTTAGACCTTACGGAGAGCTTATCGCTAAATTTATAAGTTGCCGCTAATGCTGGACTTATTTTATCTACAACCGCCGTATTATAAGTACTTGCTATTTGAGATAAAGGATTTGAAACTTCGATAGCACCTGTTTGAACAATGCCATAACCGTTTCTTAACCCTTCAAACCCAGCATCTGCTAGCGGAGTAGGATCTACAGGCAAAGTAAAAGGATCTGCATTTACTGCATTGTAAAGTACAGCTCCAATACCACCCTCAGCCAACGAATTCTTTTTTGAATGCGTATACATAGTCGTTGCAGATAATTTTAATTTATCTGTAACATCATATTGAATATTAGCTCTTGCTGTAAGTCTATTATAGTTAGACTTATCTGCGCCGATAATACCATCTTGCGTTAAAAAAGAAGTTCCTAAAGAATAAGCTATTTTATCAGCACCTCCACTGGCATTAATATTCGCATCAAACATGGGTGCTAGTTGGAACACTTCATTTTGCCAATCTGTATTCGGTAATGCAACAGTAGAACTTATTCTTGAATCAAATACGAGCCCAGTACCTTCTTGTACAAAATAATTGCTAGTATTTCTTGCTTCATTTATATACGCTGCTAAACCGGCTCCATTCAATAAGTTTATTTTCTTACTAGTTTGTTGCAAACTAAAGTTAGAGTTTACAGTAAATTTTAAATCTGTGTTTTTCTTACCCGATTTTGTTTCTATAAGTATAACGCCATTCGCAGCAAGCACTCCATAAATAGCAGCAGTTGCATCTTTCAAAACGTTGACGCTCTTTATATCGTTTGGATTAATTACAGATAAATCTGAAATTCTATTTCCATCTACTAAAATTAAAGGACTGTTGTCTCCATTTGTGGAAACACCTCTAATTCTTATGTTTAAACCACTACCAGGTGAACCAGAATTCGAAGTAATATTTACTCCCGATACCTGCCCTTGCAAAGCTTGTTCAATCCTAGTTGGATTTAACTTTGCAATAGATTTGGCATCTACCACAGACACCGCACCTGTAGACTCTTTTTTACGCTGCGTACCATAGCCTATCACTACAATTTCTCCTAAGGACTCTGCTTCAATTTCTAAAGCCACATTCATTAAAGCACCTTGTACAATTTCCTCTTTTCGTTTGTATCCTAAATATCTAAAAACAAGCACAACTCCTTTCTCAAGATTCTTGAAACTATAATAGCCATCAAAATCAGTTTGCGTACCCCTATTGGATCCTTTTACTGTAATACTCACTCCAGGAAGAACATCACCATTACTTTGATCTTTTACGATTCCTTCGACATTTAAAGTCTGTGCTGTTGACACAAAACTAAATAATACAGCGAATAGAAATATAAATTGTTTTCTCATGAAAAATCTTTTTTTTTGTTTCTTGTAAATTTAAAGTTTAATAATTGTTAAATCCGCAAAAAAGACCCCTATAAAAAACATACATCCTTTATAAAAGCCAGAAAAATAAAAATTCATAAGTATCATTGCGTTCACAAGGATATTGTAAAGTATAAGAATCCTGAATGTTGTGGTAATGTTATGTTATTAGCTCCTGATTTCATGAACCTAGAGTCCCAAAATATAATTTGTAAGATTGGCGTCATGATCTAAAGCCATTTTTTTACGCAATCTATATCTTTTCACTTCCACACTTCTAGAGGATATATTTAATAGCGGCGCAATTTCTTTTGAAGAGAGATTTAAGCGCAAGTAGGCACATAGACGCAAATCATTGGGAGTTAATCCCGGATGCTTCGCCTTTAGTTTATCTAAAAACTTACGATCTGCATTATTAAATGCCTCTTGAAATAATTTCCAATCATCTGTATTGTTTAAGTTTTTGTCTATAATCTTAACAACCTTAGCGAAGTCTTTTTCTTTGCTATCTAAAAGTTCATTTTTTATGGAATTTAAAAACTCATTCTTTTTAATAATACTCATGGTAGAAGTGGCTAATTCTCTGTTTTTACTTTCAATATCACTCCTAAGTTTATCATTATTCAACTTGATAATTTTCTGCGAACTTTCCAACTCTTTTAATTCTAATTCTTTTTGGGCCTTAAATAATACCTTTTCTTGTTTTCTATTGTAATATTTTTTTGACAAAACATACCAAATAAAGATTAGTGTCAATAGCAGCGTTGCATAGCAGGAAACCGCAATGTTTGATAAAAACCATGGCTTTTCAATAGAAAACTTAAACTCCGCTACATTTGAAGTTAAGTTTCCTGCAACCAATGAGCGTACTTTAAATTTATAACTTCCAAAAGGTAAATTTTCAAACAAGGTAGAATTTGAGCTTTCAAATGCGCTCCATTTACTATTATAGCCTTCGAGCTTTTGTTGAAATAAAATATTGGAAGTCTTATCAAAATAAGGCACACTATAAAAAAATTCTAAATTATTAACGTTATTATCATACTGAACTTCTTTCTGCAAATAGCTATTCTTTCGAGATTGATTCAATTCATAATTAAAAATGTGTGTGATATTCACTTCTAAATTATCTGCTACTGTAATCTGGTTTAAATCAATCACTAAATAACCTGTTATAGTACCTACCAGATACTTGTCATTTTCTAAATGAATGATACTTTCAAAACCCACAGGACCTCTAAACAGTGCTTTTTTAATAGGTATACTAACTAAAGAGGCCTCATCACTCAGCTTCCCAGGTTTTAAGAACCGAAGACCTTTATTTGTAAAAGACCACAGCTTATTAGAATAATCGTCTAAAATCAGCTTCCCAGAAACGAAGATATCTTGCGGTATCAGCGCACTATAAATTGTATCCAAAACAAACATACTATTCTCAAAGTTGTATTTAAATACTCCTTTTTTAGAAGCATAAAAAATATCCTTTTTATGTTCTAAAATACTTGAGTGAATACCTTTTTCTACGGAGGTATCCTTTGCAGTCTTTAAAACTTTAGTGTATAAAGAATCTACCTCTAATTTATACACTCCTTTATATTCATGATTTACGAAAACATCTCCATCTTTCGCCAAAATAAAATACTTCGCAGAGTTCGAAAAACCTTTAATTTTATTTCGCAGAACCCACGTATTTTTTTCTTTTTCTAAAATATATAAGCCATCATAATTACCTTGAATTATCAAGTTTTTACCCAAGCTTTTAAAATCCCAAGTACCTTGCGCCTTGAAAATCAAGTTGGCTTTTCTATTTTTAACCACAAAAGTACCAGAATCATGTCCACAGAAGAGTGTTTCATCAATTACTCGTAAACTCCAGACTTGACCTTGGGTATTCTTCACCAGTTTAAACGGATCCTTAGACTTGTATTTTTTATAAAACAACCCTTGATTGGTTCCTAAATACAAAGACCCCTCAAAAATAATAGCAGTATAAATTGTCCCTAAAAAAGCTTTTTGATTGACATAAATTGTCAAAAAAGAATCGAAATTTACGAGATTAATTCCATTATCTAAACCGAGCCAAATATTCTTATCTACATCTTCAAAAACCCCCAGAACCGTATTGTTACTGAGACCTAAGTTTTGATTTATCTCTATATCTATCTCCCCTGTGCTCTTTAAAGAAATTAGACCATTAGAAATTGAACCTAAAATAATAGTTCCGTTATCCAAGACTTCTGCACTGTATATCGTTTTATTCTGCAAATACGAATTTGCAGCAATATTCCACTTTTTAAGTATGCCCTTCTCTAAGAAATAAAAACCTTGCTTTTGTGTCAAAAAAAAGACTTTATCCTCTTTATAAAAGATCTCTGTTAGCTTATTTTTTTTAAAAACTGTATTACTAGAAACTAAGACTGGTGCTCCGTTTTCTATTTTAAACACACCCTTTTCTAAGTCTTGAAAATAAACAATGTCATTCACTTTAGAAATTTTAGCCAATACACCGGTTCCTTCTAAAATTTTTAAAGAATTATTCTTCAAATTATACAAATAAATTCGCTGTAAAGACTTGAATAAAATCCATCCATCCGATTCTATAATTTCCCAAATTTGTTCATCCTCGAACATTTGTATTCCCTTCTTTTCTACAAGTGATGTATAGGCTAAAAAACCATATTTATTTTTTGTCCAAAAACCAAAATCTCTAAAAAACCCTGTAAACACCTTGTTTTCAATGCACATTACAGACCTCATAATAGTTTCATTCGGCGTTGGATACAATTGCCAATTAGCTCCATTGTACTCTAATAAACCTTTATTATTTGCAACGTAGATATTCTTGTTAACTGCCTGTGAAATTGACCAATTTTGATTACCGCCACCATAATCTTCAGAAGTAAAAATATCAATGGGGGGTACTTCTTGTGCATGAGAATCAAACACTGTAGCCATTATGGTTACTATTATAAATACTGTATGAACACACTTTTTCAATCGCATAAATTGTTTGGTATTTTTAATTACTAAAACTCACATTATCAATTAATTGTAATAAAAAAAAAGGGATATGTATTGTTTTAACCATCACAATTTAATCTTAAATAACCATAAAAAAAAATAAATCTAAAAAAGTTAATACCTAATTAGCCTAAAATGGAAGAATTTAAATTATTTTTATAGCAAATAACAAAACCATGAACTTTATTAGAAAATTAGGAATCTCCAACTTTATAATGCTCGCTTTGTGTATCGTAATCATTGTGGTAGCAGAATATTTCTTTTTATCAGGAGATAAACTTCGTGGAATTTTTATTGGTCTTTGGGCTCCCACTTTATTAGGAGTAATGATTTACATAAAACTGATACACAATGACCATAGATAAAATTGTACTGTCCTTTTCTGTTTTCGTTATCGTATGCGTAGTTGTCTGGGCGTATTTCATGATCAATGAATACAACAAGGTGACTAAAAATTAAGGTCGCTGCATCCCTACTAAATTCTATTAAAAAAAAATCCTACGCTAACGCGAGTGCAATGAACACTCTTCTAAAGTCCACAATCAAAAAATAATTTGATTTTATACTGTAAAATAGATGTGAGTTAGCACACTACTTCTTAGATACAAACTGAGCTCTTAAATATCCCAATCCATACCCTGCAAACTGCGTATAAGAAGCTATAATGCTTAAAAGCGCTACTTTTAAATTTTTACTCTGAATAAAAGCATCTAAAAAGATAAATAGCAGGTACAATAAAAACACCAAGAGCGCTTGCGGATAGTCAAAGAGAGCGGCAAGGATACTTATATCGAATCCTATAATAAATAAACTAGGAAACCAATAAGTAAGTTTTTTTGTTTCTGGATACTTTTTATTCAATATGGGCCTTGCCGTTCCAAAACCATAAGTCTGCTTAAAGAACTGCTGCAAAGAACTTCTACGTTTATGGTACACGAATGCCTTTTCTAAGAGTTGCGTGTCAAATCCGTTCTCCCAAAGACGAAAAGTTAAATCAATATCTTCTCCATTTTTCATTTTTGAAAAACCTCGGGTCTTTTCAAAAGCAATTTTCGAAAGTCCAATATTAAAACTTCTTGGTTGAAATTTACCAATAGCATACTTTTTACCGCGAATTCCTCCAGTTGTTAGCACCGAAGTCATCGCATAATTAATAGCCTTCTGTAAAGGAGTAAAACTCTTATGAGCTTGATCTGGACCACCAAATGCAGCTGTATATTTAATCTCTAATCCTTTTTTTACTTCGGACAAATAATGCTTTGGAACAATAATATCTGAATCTAAAATAATAAAATAGTTAGCTAAAGCATTTTCCATTCCAAAGTTCCTACTTGCCCCTGCTCCAGTATTTTCTTTAAAGAAATATTTTATATTTAATTGTGATTTATATTTCTCAACAACACCTTCACTTTTAAGTGTCGAACCATCTTCGATAATAAGCACTTCAAAACAGCCAGTAAAATCTTGCTTTGTAAGACTTTCTAGTAAGTCGTCTATTTCATTTGGACGATTGTATACCGGAATAATTATAGAATATACTAAATTCACTTGTTCTTAATTTACAACAGAGAACAACAGCTCTTTTCCGTTAATTTCAAAGCGAACCGCGTCGTATTTTTTTTCTGCAAAAACTTCTGCATCTTCAACTGATATATTATAATCAATCTTAGTAATCGCTTTTTTTACTGTTTTAGAAAAATCAGATTCAATAATGTATTCATCTGACTCAAATATTACTATTTGTTCTTCTTTTAAAAAGCAAAGCCGCGCTCCTTTTTTACTTTTCAGGTTCGTATCACTCACAATAATAGTTTCTAAGATTATAAAACCTCCTAATTCTGCGATTTTTAAATATAAATCACCGTAGGCCGATACTGCAAACTTCTGAATTCCATAGGCCGTAATATCTGCTTCAATTTTAAGATCAAGCGCCGTTCTCTCCATCAACTTAAAACTTTCAGATGATTTAAATACTGTGTCAATTTTATTAAAAAAACCCATATTATATATTTAGTTCTGCTGTAAAAATAGCACAAAAAAACTACTCTTCATCTACAAAATTTTCTAGAACCCTATCGCTTACGCCCATATTAGAGAAACCACCATCATGAAATAAATTTTGCAAGGTCACTTTTTTTGTCAAGTCTGAAAACATAGCGATTGTATAATCTGCACATTCTAATGCAGTTGCATTTCCAAGCGGACTCATTTTTTCAGAATAGGCGATGAAACCGTTGAAACCTTTTACACCAGTGCCGGCAGTTGTTAGCGTTGGAGACTGAGAAATGGTGTTTACACGCACTTTATAGTCTCTACCAAAGAAATACCCAAAACTACGTGCAACAGATTCTAAATAGGCTTTATTATCTGCCATATCATTATAATCTGGGAACACTCTTTGCGCGGCCATATAAGTTAATGCAACAATTGAACCCCATTCATTCATAGCTTTCTTCCTGTATAAAACATTCAACATTTTATGAAAAGAGACCGCAGAGACATCCCAACCTTTTTTTGTAAAATCGTAATTGGGGTCTGTATACGATTTTCCTTTTCGAACATTTACTGACATCCCAATTGAATGTAAAACAAAATCTATTTTACCTCCTAAAACTTCCATAGATTTTTCAACTAAGTTGTTTAAATCTTCTATAGAAGTTGCATCTGTTGGAATTATTTGAGAACCTGTTTTTGCGGCCAATATTTCTAATGTTCCCATTCGAATGGAAGCTGCTGTGTTTGTTAAAACAAAATCTGCTCCTTCTTCATGTGCACGTTCCGCCGTTTTCCAAGCAATAGAATTTGCGTTTAAAGCACCAAATATAATTCCTTTTTTACCTTTTAATAAATTGTACAAATCTTTGATTTTTGTTTGTGGCAGTTCGTTTTAGTAATATCTAAACTCATTCCTCTCTCAATATTTATAAACCGGTTGTTTCTCAAAAATTTGAAAATTTATGAGACCATCAACTTCATGGATACCTGTTTATGGGTAGTACCTTAAAATTAATTCAACAATTCTTTGGCATGTGTAAGTGCAGTATCAGAAATCTCTTTACCACTTAACATTTCTGCAATTTCAAAGATGCGCTCTTCAGAAGACAACTCTTTTAAGTTTGTGGTAGTAATTCCATGGATTTCCTCCTTATATACTTTATAATGATTACTTCCTTTGGCTGCAATCTGAGGCAAGTGGGTAATTGCAATCACCTGCATATTGACACTCATTTGTTGCATAATTGCTGCAATTTTATTCGAAACCTCTCCAGAAACTCCAGTATCTATTTCATCAAAAATAATAGTGGGCAATTGCATATTTTCCGAAAGAACCTTTTTTACAGAGAGCATAATTCGAGATAGTTCTCCTCCAGAAGCCACCTTCTTTAACGCACCAAAATTACCACCTTTATTTGCTGAGAAAAGAAATTCTAACTCGTCCTTTCCGTTCGCAAAATAAGAGCTAGTTGGTATTGCTTTCATAGAGAAGCGAGCATTGCCCATCCCTAGGTCACTTAATAAAAACTCCAATGCCTTTATTAGTTTAGGAATTGCACTTGTGCGCGCTTTTGAAATTTTTTCTGCAACATCATCTAACTTTTTTGAAGTCACCTCAATTTGTTCTTTCTTTTTATGTAGTTCGTCTTCTGCAGAGGCCACTTGGCGCACTTTGTCTGATAATTCTTCAAAAACTACCAATAACTCTTCGTTAGAATTTACATAATGTTTCTTCTGAAGATTGTACAATAGCTGTAATCTATCATTAATTTTTTCAACTTCATCCGGGTCAAGAGAGACGTTCTCATTGGCATTTTCCAATTCTGAAACAATGTCATCCATCTCAATCTTTATAGAGGTAACTCTGTTTGCTAGCTCCTTGTACTCTTTTGAAAAAGAAGCAATTCTCAAGACCTTAAATTCTAGAGCGTTTAATGAGTTCTGAAGCCCCACTTCTTCATTAACAGACAATTCTAAACTTTCAGATAAACTCAATTTAATATCTTCAATATTATTTAACTTATCTAGATTTTCTTCCAAGCCCTCTTGTTCTTCCGACTGAATAGCTGCTGCTTCTAATTCTGTAAATAAATGGAAATTATAATCATATTGCTGATTTGCTTCTTTCTGGGCAGTCTCGATGGCTAATAGTTCTTTTTTTAGCAAGGATAACTGCCCGAAATCTCTTTTATAGATGGCTACGCGGTCCCTGTTTTTAGCCAATGCATCTAAAATATCAAATTGAAACTTTACGTCAGACAATTGCATGGTTTGGTGCTGCGAATGCACATCGATCAACTTTTCTCTTAATTCATTTAGAACCGTCAACTTGACTGGAGTGTCATTGACAAAGGCTCTGGACTTACCTGAGGGAAGAATTTCTCTTCGGATAATAGTTTCTGCCTCATAATCTAAATCTACCGAATGAAAAAAGTCTTGTAAGTGATAGTTTGAAATCTCAACTCTAGCTTCTACTACACATTTGGTGGACGTATCTTTTAATGAAGACAAATCCGCTCTATTCCCTAGCACTAATCCTAAAGCACCTAATAAAATAGACTTACCGGCACCTGTTTCTCCTGTGATTATTGAAAGACCCGAAGAAAAATCAATACTTAAATGATTGATTAGCGCGTAATTATTAATAGAAAGTTGTGTAAGCAAATTGGCTAATTTTTAGAAGCTAAAAATAATGAAAATTTAATTACTAATACAGAAAGATTGAATTAGAATTAGAGCTTTTCCCGTTCTTTCATTCCTCAGGTTCGAATACCTTTTTAATTTCTTTTAAATGCTTACTTGCAAATAAAGTAAGACCGCACATCCCGATCGGTTTCCTGTATTGTAGAAGTTCTTTTGAAAACAAAAAAAGCGTCTTTTAGAAGCAAAATACTTTACATAAAAAAAAATTAAACTAAAACACGATAAGAAGCTGTGTGTTTATCAATGGTAAAAACGAAAGATTTTTTAATCTAATTTCCTCCACTTTGCATTATTATTTGGAGAAATTTTACGGACGACTTCAATCAATCGCTGCTTATTTCTTGTTTTAGTTTGCTCTGAATACATGCTTACAATTTCATCTGACTTTGCATCAAAAAACAATCGAATTAGATAATTACCTACTGTCTTATTGTAAAGGCTCTCTAAAGAAATAATACTATTTTCAATGCGCTGTTGAGCAGTTGCTTTTGAGCTTATTAATTCATCAAATCCCTTCAGATGATACGTATATAATACACGTCTGTACTCTTTTAACTTTGGAGACAATAGGTTATCAATAAGTACATATCTATTTTGCTTGCCCACTACATTTTGCCAAGCAGCAAGTCCGCTTTGCTGTGCCTGCAACATCGCATTCTGAGCTTCTTCAAGCTCTTTCTTTCCACCATTCATAGCAAAGGTATCAGCATCAATACCTAAAATAATATTCGCATAAAAGAAAATGGTAGAAACTAAATTACTATCAAAAGAATTTTTATTATAAATTAAGGGATCAAATTCATTGTATTTAAAACTGAAATCCTTGTCTTTTATATTCAGAATTGGCGATGCATAACTGGAGCCGTAAACTGGTCTTGTGGACTGTACTTGCAATGTGGCTGTGAAATTATTATTATTTCTTGCAGTAATAATAATGGTCATTGCACAATTCACACGTTCTTCAGGCCTCACGACTCTATCTGTCCACTCAGTTTGATTAATATATTCATTCAAAGCCTGCTGTAAGGTTGAAAACACCTGTTTATTAGACCCTGCAATCTGATCAGAGTTTACAGTAACCAAGCAGTTTAATTCTTGTCCGTTTAGACGAAAAACTGAAAACAATACCACAAGAAACACTGCTATTTTATGCATAAATTTTAAAATTTCAATCAATTTTATTTTTTTTTCTAAAACAAATATATTGTTTTCAACTGATAAAAAAAGACTCTTTTAAGGGGAGCATTTATTAAAAAATAATCTTATTTATTTACTCTCAATATTATTTCTTTTATAATATCCTCAGCAACCAACACTTTGGACTTTAACTCAAAGTTTATTTTATTCAAATCTTGGTCAATAATAGTAATTTTATTTGTGTCTGTTGCAAAACCGGCGCCCTTGTCTTTTAAAGAGTTTAGAACGATTAGGTCTAGATTCTTCCTTTTTAGCTTTGCTTTTGCATTTTCTATTTCATTGTTAGTTTCTAAAGCAAAACCAACTAAAAATTGATGTTTCTTAACCTTACCTAAAGAAGCTAAAATATCTTTTGTTGGCATAAGTTCAATATCTAACGATCCTGCAGCCTTTTTTATTTTCTGAGTAGCAATATTTTTTGGTTTATAATCTGCTACGGCAGCGGAAAGTATTGCAATATCCATCTCTTTAAAACAAAGATGCACAGCAGTATGCATTTCTTGAGCAGAAGTTACATCCACTCTATGTATTGAAGCATGCTTGGCCTGCTGGTTTGTTGGACCAGATATCAAAGACACTTGCGCACCTAAACTGGCTGCAACATTTGCAATTGCAAAGCCCATTTTACCTGAGGAATGGTTTCCTATGAAACGAACGGGGTCTATTGCTTCGTAAGTAGGTCCGGCAGTTATCAAAATTTTCTTTCCTTTTAAAGGCAATGTATCTAATACATCTTTTTCTATAAAGGATACAATATCCTCGGGCGCTGCCATTCTTCCTTCACCCATCAAACCACTTGCAAGTTCTCCTGAGGTTGCAGGAATTAATAGATTTCCAAAAGATTGTAGTTTTTCTAAGCTTTCTGTTGTGGAAGGGTGGGCATGCATATCTAAATCCATTGCTGGCGCGAAATAGACTGGGCATTTTGCCGACAAATACGTAGCTAACAGTAGATTATCGCAAACACCATTTGCCATTTTCGATAGGGTATTTGCTGTTGCTGGTGCAATGAGCATGTAATCTGCCCAAAGCCCTAATTCTACATGGTTATTCCAGAGCTCATTTTCATCTTCTTTCGTATAAAAAGAAGAATGCACAGGATTTTTTGAAAGTGTAGATAATGTAAGAGGTGTTATAAAATCTTTAGACGCAGGTGTCATTACAACTTTAACTTCTGCGCCTAATTTAATAAATAAACGGACTAAACTAGCCGTTTTATATGCTGCAATTCCCGCAGTGATTCCTAAAAGAATTTTCTTTTCTTTTAAGACAGACATTACTCTGTTTCTGGTGTTCTGTGGTATACTTTACCTTGCAACCATTCCTCAACAGCCATTGCCGTTGGTTTTGGTAATCTTTCATAAAACTTAGAAACTTCGATCTGCTCTTTATTTTCGAAAACCTCTTCTAATGAATCGTTATAAGTAGCAAACTCTTCTAACTTCTCAACCAATTCATTCTTAATATCAGAATTAATTTGATTTGCTCTTTTTGCGATAATAGAAATTGCCTCATAGATATTCTCTGTTGGCGCTTCGATTTCGTTTTTATCGTACGTAATTGTGCTTAATGGTGCCTTTGTTTCTTTATAATCCATCTCTAATTAATTATTGCTTTAATAAATTATCAGATGTTATGCGCTCTGCAGCGATGACATCAATTCTTGTTTTTTCGGTTTGTAATGTTACCAACATTCCATCTGCCGATTCCTTAAATTTTGATTCTGGAAAACTCCTTTGCAGCTTTTCATGTGCTTCTATTGCACTTTCAATTCTTTCTAATTTTCGTCTATCGGTGCTTTTTAAAACAAAATCATGTGCTGCTTTTAAACGAAAATAGAGCGCTTCCTCCTTATACTTTGTCCCTAAAAAATCTTCTAATAAATTATCAAAAGCCTGAATTGCAGCTTTGTAATTTCTCAAGTCATACCCTGCAGTTCTATAATATGTTTTCGCTATTTCAAAATACTTCTTTTCTAGCTTTGTTCTAATTTCAGCATAGTATTTATTTGCCTCTTCTATTTTATCTGAATCCGGATATGTATTTATAAACTCCTGAAAAGCATCTAAGGCTTTCCGAGTCTTTGTTGGGTCTATACTAAACCTTGGAGATGCCAATTTATAACTGTATGCCGATAAAAAAGCAGCTTCTTCTTTTTTAGAACTCTTCGTATAACTATTTGTAAAACGATCAAACTGGAAACCCGAAAAACCGTAATTTTTTTCATTAAAGTTAGATTGCGCCACCATGAACTCAATACGTTCCATCTGAGGTTTTCCTCGATACAAAGGTGTAATTTTCTCAAACAAGCGAATCGCTTTGCTATATTCCTGAGTTTCATACATTTTTACAGCCATTTTATACTGCTCTTCAGAGGACCCTTTATTCAATACTTTTTGGTATTCCCCACAGGAATACAAGAGTACACTACATACTACTAAATACGCTAAATTTTTAATTTTTTGCATCATGCAAAATTAGTGATTAAATATGGATTAATAAAAGGTTTTTTAACACAGTTGCTTTCGCATTGCAATAATCTTAAAAAAATGAAATAAAAAATGAAATATCCTGCTAAAGGTTTGTTAATTCTCTAATTTCAACAAAAGGTTACTCCTTACCTATTTTGACATCTAAAAATTAAAAAGAGCGCACAAAGTCAGCAATATTTCTACAGAGTTGAGAAGAGGCTTTTACCAGCGGTAACCGAACTTCATTTCCACAAATCTCTAATTCTTTTAAAACTGTTTTTACTCCAGCAGGATTATTTTCTTCGAAGATTGCATCTATAATAGTCATCATTCTGAAGTGCATCGCATATCCTTCTTGATTATCCCCTTTTAAACCAAAATTAATTAAATTAGAAAACTCTTTTGGATAGGCTTGTCCAATTACAGAAATAACACCTGCTCCACCTGCTAAAGTGATTCCTAATGCCAAATCATCATCACCAGAGATTACCAAAAAACCAGCTGGCTTATTTTTTAAGAGCTCTAAGTATTGCTGCATATTATTTCCTGCCTCTTTAACTCCAACAATATTCTTAAAATCCCTCGCTAAACGGATCGTTGTTAAAGCATCCATATTTTTTGCGGTTCTCCCAGGAACGTTGTACAAAATAATTGGTTTTTCAGTAGCTGCAGCAATGGCTTTAAAATGTTGATAAAACCCCTCTTGAGTGGGCTTACTATAATAGGGCACTACCGATAAAATACCTTCGATACTAGTTAAATCAGTTGCTTTTATCTCTTTGATAACTTCCAACGTATTATTACCACCAATACCTAAAACTAAAGGAATTCTCTTTGCAGTTGTTTTTACGATACACGCCGTAATTTGTAGTTTTTCCTCTTTGCTAATTGTTGCGCTTTCCGCAGTCGTTCCATTGATCACTATATAGCTGGTACCATTTGCGATATTGAAATTCACTAAATTTATAAGTGCCTCAAAATCTACACTTAAATCTTCTTTAAAAGGTGTCACTAAAGCAACACCCATTCCTACAAATTTTTGCATCTTTTACATATTTAATGAAACAAAACTACACTATTCAGATTGAATTCTGAATGGAATCCTAAAAGGATAAAGAGAATAAACAACTTTAAATAGAAAGTTTAATTTTATAGTTTATTAATGATTTTTAAGTAGCGTTTTAACTCTGAAGTAAACGCCACAATATTTTCTACTTTCTCTGATATTTCAATTTCATACAAATGGGGATTTATGTCTGAAAAACCGACTTTAAATTCTGCTTTTGATTTCAAAATAGCGGTTTCTAAGAAAATATTATTCGTATTAAAATACCCGATTATTAAATCTAAAGGCTCTTCTAGAAAAATTTGAAAACTCGTTTGGGTAAACTTCCCTTTCCAATTAATATCATTTTCAGTAAAGTGTTTATAAGAAAATTCATCTGTCTTACTAAATTTGCGTAAGCTATAAATTTTAGTATTTCTAACGCCTAAAATAGTTTCTATTTCTTTTTGCAAGTCTATTTTTGAGGAAATTTCTTCAAAAGTGATAATTCCAACAGATTGAATTTTATGCGAAGGCATCGCCCTACAAACTTCTGATTGCGCTATTAAAGCGTCAAACTTATTTTTTAAAACAGTATGCTTAAGTCCCTTAAAAATCATTTACAGTGAAATTATAAAACATAAAAATAACATTTATTCTCTTACTATTTCCAATATTTTAAATAACCCTATCAGTAAAAAAAACAAACATCGAAACCATGCCCTGATAATGGCTTATATAGCCAACTTTACCAACAATACAATATTATAATTTCCTACGATTGTCGTCTGACTTGGTGTCTATTAATTTATTGTAGGGATCTATACCCACTTCTAAAGGTTTTTCAGCAACAATTAATGTAATTTTATTATGAATCTGTGTTATTTTGTGCTTTTTAAAATACAACTGCTTCTCTTTCTTCACGCCGTCAATCTCTTCTTCTGAAAAAATCGCAAGATCGATGTAATCTGCCAAAAGAACTGATAAAATAGGCTTGCTCATTTTATCTGTTTGATACCGTAAAGTATCCCCTATTTTTTCACCATAATATTTTCTACCCTTTTCGTCATTCCGATACTTAGAAACTTCAAACTCGAGTGCTACTTCATACGAGCCATTTTCTAGTTTTGTAGATTTCACCTCCACAATTCTGTTTTTGTAAAGCGTTATGGTTTCAAACATATCTTTAATGACATAGCTTAAAGAATCTGGCGTTACAGCTCTAATATAGTCCACCATTTCAATAGAAGTTGTATACGGTGGTTCTTGAAATTTTACTTTTTCTACATATTTTTTCAAGGCGCCATTTAACTTTTCTTCTCCAATGTAATCACTCAAAGCATAGAAAACCAACGACCCTTTTTGATAGTGAATATACCCTTGACCGTCATTATACATCAATGGATTTTCTCTTTTTGTCTCTGCAGTTCTTTGCAGCAAATATCCGTCTAATGCCTTCTTTAAAAAGGTCCGCATTTGAGACTTCCCGTTTTGGTGTTCTAACACTTTTAAAGAAACATATTCCGACATGCTTTCAGACAACATTGTTGCCCCTAAAACATCCGCACCAATTACTTGATGCGCCCACCATTGGTGGGCTACTTCATGCACGGTTACCGCAAAGGGATAATCTACACCACCTTCCTCTTCTTCATCCACATCTGCAATAAAACCAAAGCCCTCTGAAAAAGGAATGGTATTGGCAAATGCTTGTGCGAAAGTTCCTGCAGTTCTTGGAAACTCTATAATCCTGAGCTGTTTGTGTGTATATGGACTAAAATTCTTTGCGTTGTATGAAAGCGATGCTTTCATTCCTTTTAACATTCGATCTAAATTATAAGTATGGGGCTTGTGGTAGTAAATTTCCAAACTGATGCCTTTCCAAAGCTCCTTTTTAACTTCATATCTTGCAGAATTAAATGCATAGAAATTCAGAATCTTACTATCCATTTTATAATGAAAATAGCGCCTGCTATCTTCTACCCATTCTTTTTGCAAATAACCAGGGGCAATGGCAATCTGATCCTCAGAAGTACTCACCGTAGCTTCAAAATCAATCCAATCGGAATCTTTAGAAATATACGTGTTTCCTAAAGCTGTAGTATCTGATGGATGTGGACGTAAGTTATTCGGTGCTAAATCGTATTTTTTACGCGTTTTATTGTCTCTCAACTCGCCACTAGAAGTATAACCTAAAGTTGGGAACATTGCACCGTTACTTATAAAGGTTCCATTTGCTATGATTGGAGACTTCCTTTGAAAGATTGTATTCTCTTCACTCTTTACATGCACTGTTAATTGCAAAGAATCTCCTGGTGCTATCTGCTCATCAAAGGCATAAACATCAAAATGAAACACAGTATCCTCTACCACTAAGCTATTTGGTTTATTAAATTCAAAAGTACTTTCTAAAGAGTTGTGGTTTAAAAAAAGACTGTCTATCGCCTCGTCCGTTTTATTCACGTACGTAAATACAGCAGCGGCTTCGTATGTTTTTTTCTTTGGAAAAAGATGTACTTCTGCGTTTACAGCAACCACTCTAGGCTGCACATATGCTTCGTATTTTTTATAGGTTTTTTCCCATTTCACCGCATTCAACTCCGCTTGTTTTGATGCTGAGTTTTTTCTATCTGGTTTCGTTTTTATAAAAATAGTAATCCCCAAGCATAGAAAAGCAGTTAAACCAACACCCAAGCTTATCTTCTTTGCCATTGTGAATCTTTCTTTTGCAATATAAATCCGCTCTGCAAAAGAATTTGGCAATCCTCTTACCCACATTAAAGTGCTTAAAATTAAAAGGACGCTTCCTCCCAAAACCCAATACAATTTATACCAAAGGTATCTTGACAATGCAGAACCATATCCATTCATGTCTGAATAGCTAAAACCAGGACCTTCATTGTATTTTAAAACAGCATTTTCAATTCCAATTAGCGATAAAAACGGAATTCCAATCGCAACTATTAATAAAATAAAGAACCCTAAATATTGATTTTTTACCAATGTCTGAATAAAAATCGCCAGCAAAGCCCACACTAAATAATTCAAGAATTTCAAACCAAATAGTTCTTTTAAATAATGACCGATTTCAAAATCATAATAGCCTTGATATACCTGAAACAACATACCAGAAACCATGATTACAGCCAATAAGACAAGTTGCATTTTTAATAAGGCAATTAATTTAGAAAATAATAAGGTCCAATTTGGTATCGGCGTACTATCCACCAAATGGCTAATACGCGCTGTTCTGGCTCTTTGTACCAATATTCCTGCATATAAAAAAGTACACACATTTAGAACCAATGCACTAAATACGTCTCCACCAATTAGCATTTGCCAAGTTACTGGTAGCGTATTTGTCCCAAAAATTTGACCAGAACTAAATAAAGTTCCTAGGAGCAGCAATACACCCACGATAAGAATACAAAGAAAGGGCAAACTCCGAAAAATATATTTAAAATCAATGTTCGACAGACGCCACATTGTTTTTATATTCTGAGTAAATGAATAGTCTTGTGTTACTTTTGGTAGTGTTATTTTAGTAATCCCACTAAAGTTTGTTTTGATAAGTCTTTCTCCTTTTCGTTTTCTAAAAGAGATCACAATGGCATTTTGACTGAATTTAAAATGTTTATACACCAAACCAAAAATTAAAGAAGAAACAACCAACCATAACAATCGATTGTAAAGAACGAGTTCCATAATTGGGATTTGTAACTCGTTTTGCTCGGAGACTGTCCAATATTTAGTGTAGTATTCGGCTGCCGATGCTCCAAAAGGATCTAAAATGGCAAGTAGCGTAGCATATTCTGGCTCTGAAAGAATACTAGAAACTGCCCCTTTTACAAATAATAAAATAATTACAGTGATAAAGCCTGCAGCAATATTTCTAGAAAAAGTGACTACCGCAAAAACCACTGCCCCAAAAAACAGCACATTCGGTAAAATATAAATAAGGTAAGATTGCAAATAAGGGATGGTATTAAAATCACCAACAATAGCAGCGTTGGTTCCGGGAAACCGAAAACCAATAATCATTCCTATAGCAATCCCAAAAACGATAACAGATACCACTACAATTCCACTAAAAAACTTAGCGAACAAATAATCTGCTTTTGAAAATGGATACGAGTATAAAATAGTATGCATTTCACTTTTAAAATCTCTATAAATAGAGACGCCAATAATAGAAGGAAACAGAAAAAAAATAAAAATAGTAAAGGCATTGAACAAACCATTTACATTAATTGGAGAATTCACAATTTGAGAAGAGCCCGTTGTGCCTGTGATACCGTCCCAAATACCAGCAGTTGTTGCCGATATCAGAAATGATAACAGTAAAAAAATAACTGCATACACGTAAAAAATTGGCTTGTTAAACCAATATTTTAATTCTTGTTTGAAAATTGTAGAAAACATAGTAGTTAGGTTATGAGTGTTGCATTGAAGTAGTAAAACTAAAACGTAGTTAAAAATTTAAATTAAAAACTATGAACCCGTTAAAATTGGCTCCTCTTGTTTTAAAGCGATGAAGTAAACGTCATCTAGCTGTGGCGGTGATGAAAGAAAATCGTCAGCAGGCTTTGTCTCTGAATACACCCGAATGTTTAACGTATTGTCTGGATTAAAATTACGAGATAATACGTTGTACAATTTCATATTTAGCTCTAAATCATCTTTCTCAATAACTTTTGTCCAGATTGTATTTTCTAATTCTTTTGTTGCTTCTTGCGGTGTGGAATGCTTTAAAATTTTACCTCCATTTAAAATTGCCATTTCATTGCAAAGCTCTTTTACATCTTCTACAATATGTGTAGAAAAAATAACAGTACAATTACTACCAACTTCACGTAAAACATTTAAAAATCGTTGTCTCTCTGCTGGATCAAGTCCTGCGGTTGGCTCATCCACAATAATTAACTTCGGGTTGTTTAAAAGAAGTTGTGCAATACCAAAACGTTGTTTCATTCCGCCAGAGTATCCCGCAACATTCTTTGCCCTTACCTCATACAAATTTGTAATTTCTAACACTTCTTTTACGATTGCTTTTCGTTCCAACTTATTTGAAATTCCTTTCAAAGTTGCAAAATAATCTAACAATTCTTCCGCAGACATTTTTGGATATACACCAAAAGACTGCGGCAAATATCCAAGTACTTTTCTTAAAGACATGTTGTCTTCCAACACCTTAATATCTCCAAAAGTAATGGAACCCGAATCGGGACTTTGCAAAGTTGCGATTGTTCGCATCAACGAAGATTTCCCTGCTCCGTTTGGACCAAGTAAACCGAACATTCCGACACCAATTTCAATACTTAAATTATCAATGGCTTTTACGCCATTTTTATAAGTTTTCGTTAGATTTTTAATTACTAATTTCATTGGATCTCTTTTTAAAGTTTAAACTTTGTTGATAAGTGCAAAAGTAAGCTCTTTTGTTACATTTTTTTGTGATTTTTTTAATAGAAATCATAAAAAATCGCTTTATTTTTACATTTTACTAGAAAAAAATCATTTTTACAAAAAATACAATGGCAAAAAACACAATACTAAATAAAGAATCACTTACGTTCTTAGAAAAATATTTGAATAACGCTGCTCCTACTGGATATGAATGGGAAGGACAAAAAATTTGGATGGATTACCTAAAACCATATGTAGATACCTTTATTACAGACACCTATGGATCTGCAGTTGGAGTTATCAATCCCGATGCAAAGTACAAAGTAGTTATTGAGGGCCATGCTGATGAAATTTCTTGGTATGTAAATTATATTTCTGATAATGGATTGATTTACGTGATTAGAAATGGAGGATCAGATCACCAAATTGCACCTAGTAAAATTGTAAATATTCATACTAAAAAAGGCATTGTAAAAGGTGTTTTTGGTTGGCCAGCAATTCATACAAGAAATAAGGCCAAGGAAGAAGCTCCAAAACCAGATAACATTTTTATTGACACCGGTTGTGCAACCAAGACCGAAGTTGAAAACTTAGGTATTCACGTTGGTTGTGTGATCACCTATCCAGATGAATTTCATGTTTTAAACGGAGACAAATTTGTCTGTCGCGCATTGGATAACAGAATGGGGGGATTTATGATTGCTGAAGTTGCGCGTTTATTGAAAGAAAATAAAAAGGAATTGCCTTTTGGTTTATATATTACAAACTCTGTGCAAGAAGAAATAGGATTGCGTGGAGCAGAAATGATAAGTCAAACCATACAACCAAACGTTGCTATTGTCACAGATGTTACGCACGACACAACAACTCCAATGATTGATAAGAAAACAGAAGGTCTTTTAGAAATGGGGAAAGGTCCTGTGATTGCGTATGCGCCTGCGGTGCAGCAAAAATTAAGAGATTTAATTACAGAAACTGCGGAAGCAAATAAAATACCTTTTCAACGCTCTGCCTTGTCAAGAGCAACGGGGACAGATACAGATGCTTTTGCCTATAGCAATGGAGGTGTAGCCTCTGCATTGATATCTTTACCATTAAGATATATGCACACCACTGTAGAAATGGTCCACAGAGAGGACGTAGAAAACGTGATTAAAATGATTTATGAAACATTATTAAATATCAAGGGCGGAGAAACGTTCTCTTATTTTGAATAAATAATTAAACGTCATTGTAAACGGAAATATTAGCGTGTTTTTTTTACAATGACGTTTTTCTTTTGATATGGACGAACTTATAGACATCCTTACTCCAGAAGGCAAGCCAACAGGAAAAACAGCTTTAAAATCAGAAGCTCACAAAAACGGTTGGTTCCACGCCACCGCACATATTTGGTTTTTTACTTCCGATAAAAAAATACTACTTCAAAAAAGAGCCCACACTAAAAAAGTATTTCCAGGCATTTGGGATATTTCTGTTGCGGGACATATTGGCGCCGGTGAAACCGTGTTAGAAGGTGCAAAAAGAGAAATTCTAGAAGAAATTGGTTTGAAAATTGAAAACAAAAAACTGGTTAAAATTGGAACTAGAATACATCAAGTAGCACACGAAAACGGAATTAAGGACAATGAACACCACCACGTTTTTATTGCGGAACTAGAAGTAGCGCTTGCAACGCTCACCATGCAGCGGGAAGAAGTTGACGGTTTAAAGTTGTGGGACCTCAGTATTCTAAAAGAAACGAAGAACCTTAAAAACGTACTGCTCCCTCAATTTCACAACTATTATGCTGGTGTTTACGATAAGATTATAAAGCATTTAAAATAAATTGAATCCATAAGTCGTTCTTTGAAGTATTACTTATATAAGAATACTACTTAAATTTTAGATTGATACGTAAATAAATCAAAATATCTACCACCAGCAGCAATCAACGCGTCGTGCGTTCCTCTTTCTACAATACTACCTGCCTCAACCACTAAAATTTGATCTGCTTGTTTTATCGTACTCAATCTGTGTGCAATCACGATTGTAGTTCTATCTTTTACCAATTCTGACAAACTTTGCTGAATTAAAGACTCACTCTCTGTATCTAAGCTAGAAGTTGCCTCATCTAAAATTATGATTTTAGGATCTGCTAAAATTGCTCTTGCAATCGCCAAGCGCTGCCGTTGTCCACCAGATAATTTGACACCTCTTTCTCCAATTAGTGTGTCTAAACCGTCGTCAAAACGATCTGTAAACTCACTTACATAAGCCGCTTTTACCGCACTTTGTAATTCCTCTTCGCTAGCTTCTGGCCTCGGAAACAAGATGTTTTCTCGAATGGTTCCCTCAAATAAAAATTCGTCCTGCAATACCACTCCTAAATGCTTTCGATAACTAGACAATTTCACTTTTGCCATGTCTTGGTTGTCGATTGTGATGGTACCCGATTCCGGATTTAAGAAAGTTGCTGACAAACCTGCAATCGTAGATTTCCCAGACCCCGAACTTCCAACCAACGCCGTTACAGAACCTGAAGGCACTTGAAAACTAATATTGTTCAATACTTCTTTTCCTTCTTCATAGGCAAAAGAGACATTGTCAAAAACAAGCGCTCCTTTCATATTTTCTAAAATTATGGTTCTATTTTCGTCATCTTCTTCCGCAGACATATTCATCAATTCTTCTGTTCTATCCAAACCTGCCAGCGCCTCTGTTAGCTGACTTCCAATATTACTCATTTGCACAATTGGCGCAATCATTAAGCCTAATAAAAAAGTAAATGATAAAAATTCTCCAACGGTTAATTCTCCCATCATAATTTTATAACCGCCAATTCCCATGATTCCGGTAGTTGCCAGTCCCAATAAAAAAGTAGCAGCACTTGACATAATTGCAGTTGCTGTTAAACTCTTTTTTACATTTTGAAATAACTTGTCTACCCCTTTTTCAAAAGTCTCATTTTCTTGTGCTTCTGCATTAAATGCCTTGATCACTCTAACACCAGAAAGTGTTTCTGTTAATCTTCCTTTTACATCTGCGTTGATAACTCCTCTATTTCTAAAAATCGGGCGAATATACTTGAAGGCTTTTAAAGCCACTATTCCGAAAACAGCAACAGGCACCAAAACAAAAAAGGTCATCGATGGGCTAATCTGAATTAGCAATGCCATCGAAATTACTGCTGTAATCGTTCCGCCAACTAATTGCACCAATCCGGTTCCTATTAAATTCCGAACTCCTTCTACATCACTCATAATTCGAGAGACCAAAGCTCCAGATTTTGTGTTGTCAAAAAAACGAATGGGCAACGACAATACTTTCTTTTGAACCTGTGCTCTTAATTCTGATATTAAATATTGCGCTTGAACGCTTAATATACGTGTCAATAAAAAAGAAGTAACTGCCTGCACTAAAATTGCAAGACCAACAATCAATAATAAACTGTAAAGCTGCTCATAATCCTTATTCGGAATTACCTCATCTAATAATGTTTGTATTTTTAAGGGCGCAACCAGACTCGATAATCTGCTAAAAACAATAAGTATCAAGCCTGTAAAAACAAGCTTTCGCTTTGGCCAAATAATAGTTTTAAACGCTTTTAAAATAGATACTTTAGGTTTCTTTTTATCTTTTTTAGAATCTTTCAGGTGTTGCATTAATGCTTTTAATTTTAGAATATATATATAGTTTGTTCGTGTCAATTTATATGCCAACTGAAAAAACCATGACATATCAACAAAAGTACAACAACCCAAAAGACCTGTCAGGCTTTTAAGCAGAACAGGTTTAAATTAATTTATTTCAAGACGTATTTCAAGCGATGATCCATAATACGTTGCACAACTTCTGGATTGAATAAAGTAACCGTTTTAATACCTCTTGTTGCCAAGTGCCTGTCGATGCAATTTTCTGTATATTTAATTTTGCACCTGCAAACTACTCCATTACAGGTTTTTCAAACCCTAGTCTAACACAGTATGTTGTTTTTACGCCACACAAAATGCTCTTCGCCAATCTCCTCCTAAAAATTCTCTGGTGCTCTAATAGCACTTCCGATATACTTGATAATACTCTTCTTAGTGTTTGATATGGTAATTACCCACAATTAGTTTTATGGATTGTAATAGTTTCTAGAAATAGAAAATTATATTTGCTTTATGGATATTCAAATCATTTTTGAATCAATTATAAATAATTGGCCGGTTATCTTGCTGTTTTTTACTGTGGCCATTTTATATGCGTCCGTTGGTTTTGGCGGCGGCTCTAGTTATTTGGCAATTTTAGCATTAACGGGCATTGTCTTTACACAAATAAGAGCAACCGCTTTGCTCTGCAATATTGTAGTGGTGTCCAGCAATGTTTTTTTCTTTTCTTTACAAAAAAAAATAAATTGGAAAAAGATACTCCCGTTAATCCTGTGCAGTATTCCATTTGCATATCTAGGTGGATATGTAAAAATAAGTCAGCAGTTCTTTTTTATTCTATTAGGAAGTACGCTGTTTTTTGCCGCAAGCACCATGTGGTTTTCAAAACGGATTATTGCCTCTGAAAGAAAAAAAACAACCTCTAAAAAGTTAAAAAATATTGGTTTTGGTAGTTTTATTGGTTTTATTTCTGGAATGGTCGGAATTGGAGGGGGCATTTTTTTAGCACCCTTACTGCACCTTACAAATTGGGATACTCCCAAAAAAATAGCAGCAACTGCCAGTGTCTTTATACTCGTAAATTCGCTAGCAGGATTAATTGGTCAGTATTCAAGTCCAGACTTTTATATGGATTGGAACAGCACTGCTGTTTTATTAGTCACGGTTTTTATTGGCGGTCAAATTGGAAGTAGAATGCGCAACACCTATTACACACCTGTTCAACTCAAAAAGGCTACTGCATTATTAATTGCCTTTGTAGCAACTCGGATTTTATGGATCGCTGTCTCATAATAAAGAGCGCACCTAAAAAAAACGGAATCTTAAACAGGTATCTTTTGACATTCTCGAAAGCAACCTCCCTAAAAATTGTGTAATCCCAACAATCCGAATATATTTGAACATAGAATATATCAAACAATAAAAAATTATGTTAGAAATTATTTTCACATTGGTCATGTTAATTTTACTACAAGCTGTTCTTGGCTTTGACAACTTACTGTATATCTCTTTAGAATCAAAAAAAGCACCCGAAGCAGATCAGAAAAAAGTAAGAAAAAACGGAATCTTAATTGCAATTGTATTGCGGATTGTGCTCTTATTTGTGCTTGTTTCTATCATTGATTTTTTCCAAGAGCCCTTTTCTTTTTTGACAGGGGAAATCAAAGACATTGTGAAATTTTCTTTCAACGGCCATAGCATCATCGTATTAATAGGGGGTGGTTTTATTATTTATACTGCCATTAAAGAAATTTGGCACATGATTGCTTCTAATGATTTGGAGCAAGATCTTACAGGAGACTCCAAAAGAGCAAAATCTTCAAATGCTGTTGTTACCAGCATTGTCTTAATGAACTTGGTTTTTTCTTTTGACTCTATTTTGGCTGCTATTGGACTGACAAGCGAAATAGAAAACACCACAGTGTCATTTATTGTTATGGCAATTGCCATTATAATTAGTGGTGTGCTCATGCTGTTATTAGCGGATAGAATCTCACTATTTTTAGCAAAAAACAGAATGTATGAAGTTTTAGGATTGTTTATCCTGTTTATTGTTGGAATTATGCTGGTCACCGAAGGTGGTCATTTGGCACATATCAAACTTTTTGGAAACGAAATTATCCCAATGAGTAAAACAACCTTTTACTTTGTATTGGCTATTTTAGTTCTTGTGGACATAGTGCAAGGGAAGTACCAACAAAAGCTTTTAGCTAAAAAGAACAAGCTTACATAGAATACTAAAGAAGATCGTGCTTTAAAAACACCTTGTTTTCTTTACAAAACCTCTGCCAAACTATCTTGCATTCTTTGAATTACGATTTGTATAATTCTTTTATTGTACTCTGAGGGGTTTGTACTGTAATGTGTAAACTCATCCGCTGAAAAAGCCCCAATAATCATTCCTAAGGTGAGGTTTTTATAATTGATGTCTTTTACAAAAACAGCCTTTGTTTTACTGCGCTGCTTCTGAGTTGTAAGCGTAGATAAATCAATTTTTCTTTTTGCAATGTAACTTTTAAAAGCGCTAATTAATAAGCCGTGCTGCATCTTAATAACGGGTCTTAATGTTTGGTTTTGAAATAATTCTAGCGCAGACATATGCTCTTTAATTAAATCCGGTAAAACGGGTCTTTCTTTATTCATTGTCTAATAATTCATCGAGTTCAAGCTGAAAATCATATTGCAAATCTTCGTGTAACTTTTCAATTGCTTTTTTAATCATGCGCACCTGTGTGTCAAAAATACTTTGCAGTCTGGTGCTTCGGCTTATTGAAGGTTTAAATTCTTTTAATTTCTTACAAAAATACAACAACAACTCTGCTTCCGTCTCCTTTTTTTTAGAATAGCGAATGTGTTTTTTAATTGCTGTTAAAATCTTTCGAGTACTTTTTCTAATATAGAAAAAACTATTGGTGTTTATTTCAGAAAACTGAAGCGCTACCTCTTCTTTTATCGTTTGAATATATGCCTCTTCATCATGACATTCAAATAATAAATAGGTAAGTAACTCTTTATTTTCCTTTTTAAAACGCCCCAATTGCAGGCACAACTCTTTTAAATCTAAAGCAGATTTATGAGATAATTCATCTTTGAGTTGTTTTATAGTAACTGCTTTCAAACGTCTATTTATATAGTAAAGAGCCGCACAAATATTAAAATAAGTACGGCTTATAAGTTCTTCAAATTATTGTTCACTAGGAATTAGAACAACCTCGTTTACGTCCGCGTCATAATCTACTCCCGGAACTTTAAAACCGAATAAGCTAAAAAACTCGTCGCTATACCCTTGTAAATCCCCAATCTCTGCTAAATTTTCTGACGTCGCTTTTTTCCAAAGTTCCGCAATCTCTGCTTGTACATCTGAACGCATTTCCCAGTCATCTACTCGAATTCGTCCTTTTTCATCTAAAGCTAAGTCACCTCCAAACAAACGCTGACTAAACAAACGCTGCATTTGTTCAATACAACCTTCATGAATTCCTTTGGCTTTCATAATCTTATATAATAAAGAAATGTATAAAGGAATTACTGGAATTGCTGAACTTGCCTGTGTTACTAGTGCTTTATTTACCGAAACATAAGCTGTACCTCCAATAGACTTTAAGTCGTCTGTAATGGCAAAAGCAGTTGCTTCTAAATGATCTTTAGCAGCACCGATCGTTCCATTTCTATACACAGGTCTGGTAACATCTGGGCCAATATATGAATATGCAACTGTGGTAGCTCCATCCGAAAGTAAGTTTTCAGCTTTTAAAGCATCCATCCACATTTTCCAATCTTCACCACCCATTACAGTAACCGTATTTTCAATATCTTCTCCTTCCGCAGGATTTATAGATATTTCCGACACCGCACCCGTGTGGAAGTCTACCGTTTTATTTGTAAATACTTCTCCGATAGGTTTCAATACCGACTTGAATCTTTTTCCTGTATTTGGATGTGTTCTTACCGGCGAAGCCAAACTATAAATTACCAAATCAATCTGGCCAAGATCCTCTTTAATCAATTGCACTACTTGCTCTTTTATTTCATTTGAAAAGGCATCTCCATTCACACTTTTGGCATACAAACCTGCGGCATGCGCATGTTTTTCAAAAGCTGCAGTATTGTAATACCCTGGAGAACCAGGTCTTCCTGTTTTTGGTGGTTTGTCAAAGAAAACACCAATTGTTGCTGCATCCGATCCAAAGGCACTTGTAATTCTTGATGCCAATCCAAAACCGGTAGAAGCACCCAATACAAGTACTTTTTTAGCGCCTTCAATTTTTCCTTTTGATATAATATGTGCTATTTGATTGCTCACGTTTTGCTCACAGCCTGTTGGATGTGAAGTTAGACAGATAAATCCTCTTGTTCTTGGTTCTATAATCATAATACTTTTTTTTTAGTTTGATAAAAAAGAGTTGACATTCTTCTCAATTCTATCCAACACATTTTCTGTTGCTGCCTTTACAAAAGGTTCTCCAACAATTTGTTCGTATAATTCTATATATCTATTGGAAATTTCGATGATTTTTGCATCCGACATTTCCGGTATTTCTTGTCCTTCTAATCCTTGAAACCCGTTTTCTATCAACCATTGTCTTACAAACTCTTTAGACAACTGCTTTTGGGATTCTCCTGTATTTTGTCTTTCTTGATAACCGTCTGCATAAAAATAACGCGAAGAATCTGGTGTATGAATTTCATCTATCAAGACAATTTTTCCTTCTTTCGTTTTTCCAAACTCGTATTTAGTATCTACTAAAATAAGTCCTCTTTTTGCAGCAATTTCAGTACCCTTTTCAAATAAAGCACGGGTATAATTTTCCAGGACAGCATAATCTGCTTCAGAAACAATTCCCTGCGCTAAGATCGCTTCACGAGAAATATCTTCATCATGCTCCCCATTATCTGCTTTTGTTGAAGGGGTAATAATTGGTGCTGGGAATTTATCATTCTCTTTTAATCCTGCTGGCATTGCGATGCCACAAAGTACTCTTTTTCCTGCTTTGTATTCTCTAGCTGCATGACCCGACATGTATCCACGAATCACCATCTCTACTTTAAATGGATCGCATAAGTGACCTACTGCCACGTTTTCATCTGGATTTGCCAACAGCCAATTCGGAACCACCGCCTCAGTATCCTTCATCATTTTCGTCGCAATCTGATTTAAAATTTGACCTTTAAATGGAATTTGACGTGGTAAAATAACATCAAAAGCAGAAAGACGATCGGTTGCAACCATCACTAATAGGGCATCATTAATATTGTATACTTCTCTAACTTTGCCTTTGTAAACAGACTTTTGATTGGGAAACTTGAAATTAGTTTCATTAATTGTATTCATGAATACTTCGTTGTTAGTTGTGGGTTCTTTGTTGTTGTGGGCAAAAATAGACTAAAGACTATAAACCAACAACAAATTACTATTCTGTTTCTATGCTTTTGTAAGCACTCAAAATACGCTTCACTAATTTATGTCGCACCACATCTTTATCATCCAAATATACCTGTGCGATTCCTTCTATATCTTTTAAAGCTAACAAAGACTCTTTCAAACCAGAAATTTGCTTTCTTGGCAAATCAATTTGCCCAGGATCTCCCGTGATAATAAATTTAGCACTCTTTCCCATTCGTGTTAAAAACATCTTCATTTGGTTGTGCGTGGTGTTCTGCGCTTCATCTAAAATAACAAAGGCATTGTCTAAGGTTCTACCCCGCATAAAAGCCAAGGGCGCAATCTGGATGACCCCCTTCTCTAAGTAGGATTCTAATCGCTCATGTGGAATCATATCTCTCAAAGCGTCATACAAGGGTTGCATATATGGATCTAACTTTTCTTTCAAATCTCCCGGTAAAAACCCTAAGTTTTCTCCCGACTCAACGGCGGGCCTTGTCAATATTATTTTCCGTACTTCCTTTTCTTTCAATGCCTTTACTGCAAGGGCAACCGCTGTATATGTCTTCCCTGTTCCCGCTGGACCCACTGCAAACAGCATGTCATTCTTTCCCATGAGCGTCACCATTTTACGCTGATTTAATGTTTGGGGCTTTATGAGCTTGCCATTCACACCATGTACCAAAACATCTTTAATATTTTTAGAAGCGGTGGTTTTTTCCTCATTTCCAGTAGACGTTAAAATACGCTCGATACTATTTTCATCTAACTTGTTGTAGCGATTGTAATATTTTATCAAGCGTTCCAAACGAATTTCAAATTCATCTAAAAGAGCCGCTGCTCCATAAATCTTCAATTGAGATCCTCTTGCAACAATTTTAATTTTAGGAAAGTATTTTTTAAGCTGTTCAATAGTACTGTTTTGAGCTCCAAAAAAGTCTGTTGGATTGATTTCTTCTAATGCTATAACGCGTTCGTTCAAATGTTTGTTTTTTAGAGATTGATACCCAGTTTATTTAAAATAAAAATAACGAAATAAATTTCTAAAATGATTAGATTTGCGTTAAATGTTTATAAAATTGTACATTTTTAATCAACAGTAATGAATTCATGGCGCTAATTACTTTAACTACAGATTTCGGAACAAAAGACCATTTTGTAGGGGCCGTAAAGGGTGCCATTTACACGGAACTTGCAGATGCTAAAATTGTAGACATCACCCATGAAATATCTCCTTTCAACATTACCGAAACTGCGTATATTCTAAAAAACTCCTATAAGAGTTTCCCGAAGGGAACCATCCATATTGTTGGAGTAGACTCCGAGTTAAGTGAAGCGCACAAGCACATTGCTTTAGAATTAGATGGTCACTTTTTTGTTTGTCCAGACAATGGTATTGTTTCGATGATCACCTCAGAAATTAAACCTAGTAAAATAGTAGAAATTAATATTCATGATCGGATAGAAAGTAGCTTTCCTGTTTTAGATGTTTTTGTACAGGTAGCTTGTTTTATCGCTAGAGGTGGAAACTTAACGGTGATTGGCAAAGAAATTAAAGATTTTAAAAAGATCACAGAGATTCAACCCAAGACAAATCAAAAACAAAATCAAATCATAGGTGGCATTGTTTCTATTGACAACTATGGGAATGTAATTACCAACATTAGTAAGAAAATGTTTGAGGACATTGGAAAAGGAAGAAATTTTAAAATGAGCGCGAAAAAGCATTCTTTTTCTAAGATATTCACAAAATACAACGAAGTTGCGAGCAACAAAACGTACAGTAATCAGCAATATGAAGGACATAAATTGGCCCTTTTCAACTCTGCTTCCTATATCGAGATCGCTATTTATAGAAGTAATTTAAAAACTGTTGGCGGTGCGTGTTCTCTCCTTGGGTTAGAGTACAGAGATACTGTAACTATTGATTTTACGAATGCTCCCGACCCAGAATTCACAACTTTAAACTAAGACATGTTTGTACGAATTGTAAAAATGCGCTTTCATCAGGAACATATTGCTTCTTTTTTAGCGCTCTTTGAAGAAAAAAAGAAAGCGATTAGGGCTTCTAAAGGTTGCCAAAAGCTAGAGCTATATCAGGACAAAAGTAATCCCGAACTCTTTTTTACATACTCACACTGGAATACAACGGATGACTTAGAGCAATATCGACAGTCTGAATTATTTACAACTGTTTGGGCAAAAACCAAAATACTTTTTAATGACAAGCCAGAAGCATGGAGTGTTGATAAAAGAGTATGTTTACCTTAAATTTAAAGTTTAAAATATAAAATGAACTGCAACTTTATTCCTTTCCCTGTTTTAGAATCAGAACGACTAGTGCTTAGGGCATTGGAAATTTCAGACGCAAAATCAATTTTTAGTTTGAGAACAAATAAAGAAGTAAATACTTTTATACGTCGAGACCTATTCAAGAATCTCTCTGAATCCAGAGCTTTTATAGATTTTACCACCAATTTGGCATTGGATGGATCAGGTGTATTTTGGGGAATAGCGACTAAAGAGACAGACGAAATTATAGGAAGTATCGGTTTGCGTAATTTTGATAGTGAAAAAGATTATGCCGAAATCGGATATGACCTCCATCCAAATTATCAAGAAAAAGGCTTTATGAGTGAAGCTTTTCAGATGATTTTAGAGTTTGCTTTTCAAAAAATGGACTTAAAAGCAATAGAAGCATTTACGCATAAAAATAATAGCGCCTCTATTGCGTTGTTAGAGAAACATGCTTTTGAACTCCAAAAAGAAAGAAAAGATATTGGTTTTGAAAATAACAGGATTTTTCGTCTTGAGAATCATGCGTAGCATTAAAAATTAAAAGGTCCTTAGTATACTTTTATTGAAACGTAAAATATCCAGGACTCTTTAAATAAAAAAATAAGATCTTAAATAGATTAGAAATGTTTGCCGTTTTAAAAAAAGAATTTAACTCATTTTTTGCAAGCCCCATGGCGTATGTAGTCATTGGTGTATTCTTGTTGTTTAATGGCCTTTTTTTATGGGTTTTTAAAGATGATTTTAATATTTTAAATGCCGGTTTTGCCGATTTAAATGCTTTTTTCTTTTTAGCGCCCTGGATCTTTTTATTTCTAATTCCTGCAATAACCATGAAAAGTTTTGCAGATGAATACAGCAGCGGAACCATCGAACTTTTAAAGACAAGACCAATCTCTGATTGGCAAATTGTTTTGGGGAAATTTATGGCAGCGCTTCTTTTAGTTTTAAGCGCGTTAATTCCAACACTTACCTACGTGTTCACCCTATTTAAATTAGGAAATCCAATTGGTAATTTTGACATTGGAGGCATCGTTGGATCTTATATCGGTCTGTGTTTTTTAGCCAGCACCTATACTGCTATCGGTTTGTTTACTTCTACCCTATCCAAAAATCAAATTGTGGCATTTATTCTTGGTGTTTTTCTCTCATTTGTCTTGTATTATGGTTTTGATGCCGCTGCAAATTCGTTCGATCAAAACACAACACTGCAACAAATTGGTATTCATGCCCATTACAAAAGCATCGCTCTTGGAGTTATAGACACGCGAGACCTGCTCTACTTTGCCAGTACTACTGCCTTCTTTTTATTCGTAACTAAAAAACGTATAGAAAATGAGTAAAAAAACAAAAGAAATACTGCTATTAATCGCAATTTTAATAATCTTAAATAGTATTGGTCATTCTTTTTACAAGCGATTTGACCTCACTTCAGACCAGAGATATACGCTCTCTGAAACAACAAAGATCCTTGTGAATCAGATTGATACACCCCTTTTTATTGAAGTCTATTTAGAAGGTGAGTTTGACGCAGGGTTCAAAAGATTACAAGTAGAAACAGCGCAATATCTCGAACAATTAAGATCCTTAAATAATAAAATTAAAATTAATTTTAAAAATCCAAACAACCAGCGAGAAGCCTTAATAAAAAAAGGGATGCTGCCCAGTCAATTAACCGTAATGGAAGATGGTAAGATGTCTGAAGCTATTATTTTCCCTTGGGCAGAAATACGCTTTGGAAAAAAAACAACCATTGTATCTTTATTACCTTCCTCTATTGTGGCATCTCAAGAAGAGCAGCTGGAAAAGGCCATTGGTAATTTAGAATATGAGTTCTCAAATGCAATACAAACAGTTGCGCAAAAAAAACTTAAAAAAATAGCAATTCTCTCAGGGAATGGAGAATTGACGGATATCTATCAGTATAGCTTTTTAAGTGCGGTTACAAAAAAATATAGCATGGCAAAATTCTCCTTAGATGCCCATACCATAAAGGCCCCACAAACTTTAGAAAATTTATCGAATTTCGACTTAGCCATCATTGCAAAACCTACAGAAAAATTCACAGAAAAAGAAAAGTTTGTTTTAGATCAGTTTATAGTAAACGGCGGAAAAACATTATGGATGCTTGACAATGTACAAGCAGACCAAGATAGTTTAGCCAACACAGGCAAAATGTTAGCCTATCCGAAAGATTTAGGGCTTACCGACTTGCTATTCACCTACGGCATCAGAATAAATACCAGCATTGTAAAAGATATATACGCCGCAAAGATCCCGGTAGCAACAGGAAATATTGGCAAACAAGCACAATTTAAAAATTTAGATTGGCACTATCATCCATTGGCACAAGGGAATCCAGAAAACCCCATTACCAAAAACATTTTACCGGTACGGCTGCAATTTGCAAATCAAATAGATACCTTAAAAAATAATATTACAAAAACTCCCTTACTGGTCAGTTCGCTATTAACACAGAAAGTTGGAACTCCTAAAATAATTGCAATACAAGCAATTGCTGATGCAGTTGTAGAAAGCGATTATAACAGCGGAAGTCAATTGTTTGCCGTGCTTTTATCCGGGAACTTTAACTCTGCCTATAAGAATAGAATACAGCCTTTTAAAACCCCGCTATTTAAAGCCCAATCTGAATTCAATAAAATGATTGTTATTTCGGATGGTGATGTTGGAAAAAACCAACTACTAAAAGAGCAGCCTTATGATTTGTCGAGAGATAAGTGGACCCAGCAACAATTTGGAAATAAAGATTTCTTATTAAATGCTGTGGACTATTTGTTGGACGATACAGGTATCTTAAATCTTAGAAATAAGTCTTTACAGATACGGATGTTGGATCCACAAAAGACCTTTAAAGAACGTCAATTTTGGCAATTTTTAAATGTCGTTCTCCCGTTGGTTTTATTAATTGTTTTTGGCCTTATTTTTAGATACTTCAGGAAACGCAAGTATGCCTAAACAGTGAAGTCGTAAATGGTCTTCTTTTAAAAATCTGTATCGCTTCTTTTTTCATAGCCCGCAACCTCCGTTTCTCAAAACTAATAGTATGTTTTTTAAAAAATGACCTCCTATTCTATAGAAAGCAAACGATCGTGGATAAAAGTATAGTCAAGTAGGCGTTGTACTTTATCTGAAGATATTATTTTCCATCGGTACTCTTCATTCTCTTCAAATTCGGGCACTTTAAAACCTTTTGTCAGCTTTGCAATTGTATAAAACGCTCTTCTTGTAGGATGGTGGTTAGAACAGGCATTTAGAATAGTGCCCCAACAATTTTGAGCAATAATTTCGTGAATTATTTCAATACAGTCTTCCTGGTGAATCATATTTACAAACCCCTTTGGTTGCGAAATTTTTCGCCCATCTTTGAACCAATTTGCGGGATGTCTTTCACCTCCAAAAAGCCCAGCAAACCTTAGGATTGTTGTTTCAAAAGAAGTGTTTTCTTTAAATAAATTTTCAATTGCCGTGAGTGGATTCTTTAAGACCGCATCTTCCTCTGTCATTACTCGATTCAGACTCCCATACACAGATGTAGAACTAATAAAAATTACTTTCTGGATTGCCGAATTCTGAATTTTAGCAATCAAATTTTCAAAGCCACTGATATCCTTCGAGGTAATTGCAATGATTAAAATATCCGCTTCTAGGAAAGTATCCAACTCCTCCAATTCGGAAATGTTCACCAGATAAGTTTGAATTCCTAAAGCCTCTAAATCGTCAATTTTTGCATTTGAAGTTGTGGAGCCTTTGACCTTAAAACCGGCATCTAAAAAAGAAATTGCTAGGGGAGTTCCCAACCAACCACAACCTAAAATACTAACGTTTCTCATTCCTTAAAATAAATTATATTTTTTTATGCATTAACAGGCCGCTTCATCACAGCAGTTGTCATGTTTTATCAATTTACAGGAGAGCACTGCTATCAAAGCACCTAAAATTGGTGCTACAATATACAGCCAAAGTCCTGAAATATTTCCAGAAACAATGTTTGGCGCAATAGAGCGCGCAGGGTTCATAGAAGCATTGGTAATTGGACCTGCGAACATTGCTTCTAGCAACACCACACCACCTACCGCTATTCCGGCAACAATTCCCATTTCTTTGCTTCCAGTAGAAACATTAATAATCACGACCATTAAGAAAAAGGTAAGTAGCAATTCTAAAACAAATGCCCTTCCAACATCCACGGTAGGTATCGTTGCCCCCAAAGTTTCACTCGCTGGAAATAGATACCACAGCACTAAACTCGCGGCAAAAGCACCTAAAATTTGCGCAATAATATAGAGAGGTACTTCTTTCCAGGAAAACTTCTTGGCAAAAGCAAAAGCAATCGTCACAGCTGGATTAAAGTGAGCTCCTGAGGTTTCGCCAAAAGCATAAATCATTGCCATTACAATCAAACCCCAAGTAATTGCAATTCCTACATGCGTTACTTCACCACCCGTAACTTCATTTACTGTCATGGCACCAGTACCGCAGAAAATCATGGAAAATGTACCTATAAATTCAGAGATGTATCTTTTCATTATTACTATTAGTTTAACTATTTTTTCACCTTCGCTTGCAGATTCGAGCATCTATTGATGGTTATACATCGGACTCCAATTGCTAAAAGTAGCAAAGATACATTGCTTTACTTTAAGATATCGTTAACATTTATCGTTTTATGAAAGCTTAATTTTGAATTCAATAATTTAAATAAAAATATGATGATAAGATTAATAATACCCATACTGCTTCTAGTGATGAGTTCAATCACCAATGCGCAAATTGAAACACCAGCACCAAGTCCTTCGCAAAAAATAATCCAAAAAGTAGGATTGACAGACATTACATTAGAATATTCTAGACCTAGCATGAAAGGACGAACCATCTTTGGTAATTTGGCAGAATATGGAAAAATGTGGAGAACTGGTGCCAATGCAAACACCAAATTAACATTCTCTACGGACTTTACAATTGCTGAAAACACCCTAGAAAAAGGAAGTTATGCCTTGTATACCGTTCCTGGTGAGAAAACATGGGAAATTATTTTATATGCAGACGCAACAAATTGGGGAACTCCAGGAAAATGGGATGAAACAAAAGTAGCTGCCCGAGTTCTTGTACCCGCTCAGAAATTATCAATGAATATAGAAACACTCACCATTGGTTTTGATAATTTAACAAACAGCACTGCCGTTCTAGGGATTATGTGGGAAAATACCTATGTAGGTTTAGAATTTGAAACACCAACAGACAAGATGGTTTCTAAGAGTATTGTAAAGATCATGAACGGACCCTCTGCCAACGATATGTTTGGTGCAGCGGTGTATTACTTGCAGACAAATAAAGATATGGCTACGGCACAAGTATGGATTGATAAAGCGGTAGAAATGACTGCAAGTGCTCCTAAATTTTGGTATTTAAGACAGCAATCTCTAATTCATGCAAAGGCGGGAAAAACTAAAACTGCTATTTCTGCTGCAAAGGCATCTTTAAAATATGCTAAAATTGCTAATAATGGAGATTATATAAAGATGAACACCGATTCTTTAAAAGAATGGGGAGCACTCTAAAATACTGCTATCTCTTATTTACCCTAAAAAACCTCAAGCTTTTGCTTGAGGTTTTTTAGGGTAAATAAGATTCAAAAATCGTGGAATCTTAAGGCCTTAGTACTTTCGGTATTGCTTTGTTTCTTCGAAAACACAATCCAATATTTTTTTATCCATCTCTTCAAAAGGTAGTTTTTTACGCTGCAGAACAGCCGTTACTACTTCGTATACTTTGTTCATCTGGAAGGTTACAAAACCGGCAGCGCCTCCCCAACTATAAGAAGGAATGAAATTTCTTGGAAAACCACTTCCAAAAATATTAGCACTTACACCAACTACGGTTCCAGTATTAAACATCGTATTGATCGCACATTTAGAATGGTCTCCCATCATTAAACCACAGAACTGTAATCCTGTTTTTGCAAAGCGTCCCGTTTCATATTCCCAAAGCTTTACCTCGGCATAATTATTTTTTAAGTTCGAAGTACTGGTTCCTGCACCTATATTACACCATTCGCCAATCACCGAATTCCCTAAATAACCATCATGTCCTTTGCTTGAATATCCAAAAATAACAGCATTACTTACCTCTCCTCCAACTTTACAATAAGGTCCGAGTGTGGTATCCTTGTAGATTTTAGCCCCCATTTTCAAAACAGCATTTGCTCCCATTGCAAAAGGACCTCTAATACTTGCTCCTTCCATGATTTGTGCATCTCTACCAATATAAATGGGTCCTTCAGAGGCATTTAATGTAGCAAACAAAATCTCTGCTCCCTCCTCTATGAAAATATTTTCTTTATTTAAAACCTGCACACCTGCGGGTATTGGTTCTGAAGTTCTATCTTCTGTTACCAGCTCAAAATCCTGCTGAATTGCGGCGCCATTGAATGTAAAAATGTCACATGTATTTTTTATCTGAATCAACTCCTCTTCAAATTCAATTTGAGTATAGCTGTCAAAATTCACCTCTTCTTGCTCGTCTGTGGTATAAAAAGCAATGACATCCTCTCCTTGGAAAAGCGCTTCATTCTTAGTGAGCTTTTTCACCTTAGCAACCAGCGCTGCTGTTGGACAAAAAGAAGCATTAAGCAAAATGTTTTCCTCCATTTCTACCATTGGATATTTTTCTTCTAAATGTGCTGCGGTAATCGTTGTGGTTGTCAAGCCTAGATATTTCTCCCATTTTTCTCTAATGGTTAAAATACCGATTCTAATATCTGCCACAGGTCTCGTATAGGTAAATGGCAATAACGCTGTTCTCACATCGCTATCAAATAAAATGTAATTCATTTTGTCTTTTTTTTAAGCACACAAATTTACTCTAAATTGCGCACAAAAAAAACCGATTGCAGTAAATACAATCGGCTTTTAATATTTCAAAAATTATTGAATACTTAATTTTTAATAAATTTCTGACTTCCAATTTGATCTGCCGTAAAAACTTTTAAAATATAAATACCCTTACTTAAAGCATTCACATCCATTTTATTGCTAATACGTGTCACTTTTTTAGAAAGCGCCAATCTACCTAAAGAATCATAAAATTCTACCGTAGCATTTTCAGCTCCTGAAGGCAATTGAATACTTACCTTATCTGATGCCGGGTTTGGATACATTTCAAACTTTAAACTTCTTGCTTCTGAGGTGCTTAAAGCTCCTTCCGCAACTACAGTAATCGTTCCGAACATATTACCTGCATGCGGAGTACACACATAAACATTTGATCCTACCGAATTAAATGTTTTTGAATACGTTCCTCCCTGTGTAAAAAAAGCACTCTCAAAACTTTCAGTCGCATCTCCATTGCTTTTTACATTATGGCTACCACCAGAATACCAATTCCAGGTTACCGTATCACCAACCTCTATAGTTCTGCTAGAGTTCGCATCACCTGATGAAGATGGCGTAGAGTTAAAACTCCAATCAATATTCACTGTATCGGTCTGCGCATTTATACTTACAGAAAATACAAATAATAAAATAAAAAGTAATTTTTTAACCATAATTTAGTTTTTTAATTGCTGCCTGTTTTTTACACAGACCGCCTATTAATGTTACTATAAAAGTAATCCATTATTTCTATAGTTTTACAAAACAAAATGTTAAATGTTTAGCCCAAAATGATAAATAGTTTTTAGCAAACACTGCATCGTTTTAGTATAATAACACTATCTAAAGATAAGACTGCAAAAGTTTAAAAAAGGTTGCTTGCGAAATAATTTATTATTTTTAAAATTAGAAGTGTATTTTTTACTGCGTTGTACACTAAAATTCCGTATATTTTTTAACCCAATTATTGCGCACTCTTAAAATGAAATAGAAAGAAATAACCCTACTATAATCAACGTAAAATCTCATATATGATTAAAAAATTTAAAAGTATCGAAGCGTCCCAATTAACCATTACCGAGCTCATGTTGCCATCGCATTCTAATTTTAGGGGAAAAATTCATGGAGGTCATATTTTAAATTTAATGGATCAAATTGCATTTGCTTGCGCCTCTAAACATTCAAGCAACTATTGTGTAACCGCATCCGTGAATAAAGTAGATTTCTTAAACCCGATTGACGTTGGTGAACTGTTAACCTTAAAAGCTTCCATAAATTATACCGGTAGAACATCGATGGTCGTCGGTTTGCGCGTAGAGTCTGAAAACATTAGAACTGGAGAAACTAAACATTGTAATTCTTCCTATTTTACTATGGTTGCAAAAGATGAACATGGTAAAAGCACTCCCATACCTGGAATTATTTTAACCAATAAAGATGAGATTAGACGCTATGCAAGATCAATAACTCGACAGAAAGAAGGCAACCACAGAACATCTCGTTTTAGTAGCGAAACTTTTGTAATTGAAGACTACTTGCCACTTTTAACAGAAAGTAATGCTAAAATTGAACTCTCAGAATAAAGCGCTCAAACGGGATCTTCTTCTTTTATTTGCGGGACAAAAAAAAGCCTTCAATTTCTTGAAGACTTTTTAAACAATTTTACTCTACTCTAATTATTTAGGCATTACAACACTATCAATTGCGTGTATCAAACCGTTTGAAGCTGCTACATCAGCGATAACCACTGTTGCTACATTTCCATTTTCATCTGTTAGAATAACGTTTGCTCCGTTTAAAGAAGCTACTAAAGTTCCACCTTGAACCGTCGTTATTGCAAATGCGCCTTCGTTCGCTTTAATTGCTGCAACTACTGCCGCTGCGTCAAACTTTCCTGCAACTACATGATGGGTAAGTATGCTTGTTAAAGTTGCTTTGTTCGCTGGTTCTAGTAAACTAGCTACGGTACCTTCTGGCAACTTTGCAAATGCAGCATTCGTAGGTGCAAATACAGTAAAAGGTCCTGCACTACTTAAGGTTTCAACCAAGTTTGCCGCCTTCACTGCCGCAACTAATGTTGAAAAATTCTCATTTCCTGCTGCTACCCCAACAATATTAGGAGACTGCATTACGCTTACTACTGCTGCCGTCTCTTCTTTTATGTTTTCTGACTTTGAAGATTTACAAGATGATACTGCAAAAATTCCAATGGCTATTGCCGCTACATATAGATTCTTAAATTTCATATTATGTGTTTTTTATGATTAATTATAATCAAAGGTATTTTATATACAGACAGCAAAACTTTAATTTTGTCTAAAGTATTGTTAAAATTGATAAACAAAATAAATATAGGGTATTCAATTAAAAAAAAACATCCAATGCGATCGATGGCATTGGATGTTTAGAATCTAAAATCGTATGGGTGTTTACTTATTCAAATACATTTTACGCCTTGCATAAAGATCATAAAAAGCATCGTCTTTTAAACTGTCTATAAACAAAATGCTTTCTCCAGTAGATTTCATTTCTGGTCCTAACTTCTTATCGACATTTGGAAACTTATTAAAAGAAAAGACCGGTTGCTTAATTGCATAGCCATCTAGCTGCGGATTAAAGTTAAAATCTGTTACCTTATTGTGACCTAGCATTACTTTTGTTGCATAGTTTACATAGGGTTCTTTATACGCCTTTGCAATAAAAGGCACGGTTCTAGAAGCTCTTGGGTTTGCTTCTATAATATATACAATATCATTTTTAACGGCAAACTGCACATTAATTAACCCAACAGTCTTTAACTCTCTTGCGATGGTATGTGTGTGATCTATAATTTGTTGCATGACCAAATCACCAATATTAAAGACAGGCAACATCGCATTAGAATCTCCGGAGTGAATTCCACAAGGTTCTATATGCTCCATAATACCAATAATATAAACGTTTCCGTCAGCATCGCAAATAGCATCTGCTTCCGCCTCTATAGCACCGTCTAAATAATGATCTAATAATAACTTATTGCCTGGCATTCTACCTAGTAAATCTACAACATGAGCAACAAGTTCTTCTTTATTGATCACAATTTTCATTCCCTGGCCCCCTAAAACATAAGAAGGTCTCACTAAAATTGGAAAATCTAGTTCATCTGCCAAAACTAATGCTTCATCTGCAGTCTCTGCAATACCAAATTCTGGGTATGGAATATTATTGTCTTTTAATAACGTAGAAAAATTCCCTCTGTCTTCCGCTAAATCCAGTGCTTCAAAAGAAGTTCCAATAATCTTAATACCATATTTGGTTAATTTTTCTGCTAATTTTAAAGCCGTCTGTCCTCCCAATTGCACAATAACCCCTTCTGGCTTTTCATGCCGAATAATGTCATATATATGCTCCCAGAAAACAGGCTCAAAATATAATTTATCTGCGGTATCAAAATCTGTAGAAACCGTTTCAGGGTTGCAATTAATCATAATAGTTTCATAACCACATTCTGCCGCAGCCAATACACCGTGCACACAACAGTAATCAAACTCAATTCCTTGTCCAATCCTGTTTGGTCCAGAACCTAAAACTATAATTTTCTTTTTATCCGTTACAATACTCTCGTTTGCAATAATGATTTCTCCAGAGGCAGTTTCAATCTCGTTCTCAAAGGTGGAGTAGTAATACGGTGTTTTTGCTTTGAATTCTGCCGCACAGGTATCTACTAATTTAAATACACGCTGTACTTTTAATTCTTCTCTCTTCGCATATACAGCGCTTTCTAAACAACCTAACATGTGGGCTATCTGTCTGTCTCCATATCCTTTTTGTTTTGCCTCTAACAATAAATCTCTTTCGATGGTATCTACCGTATAGGTTGCAATTTCTTTTTGAAGTTGAAATAATTCTTCATATTGTTTCAAATACCACATATCAATTTTTGTGATATTGTGAATTTGACTTAGTGGTATTCCAATTGCAATGGCGTCATAGATTGCAAAAACGCGGTCCCAACTTGCATTGGTTAACTTCTCTATAATTTGATTGTAATCTGTATACCCTTTTCCATCCGCACCCAAACCATTTCTCTTTATTTCTAAAGACTGTGTTGCTTTGTGCAATGCCTCTTGGAAACAACGTCCAATTCCCATCACCTCACCAACAGACTTCATTTGCAATCCTAAAGTTCTATCCGAACCTTCAAATTTATCAAAATTCCATCGTGGTATCTTTACAATTACATAATCTAACGTAGGCTCAAACAGCGCAGAAGTAGATTTAGTAATTCCGTTTTCTAACTCATCCAAAGAATATCCAATGGCTAATTTAGTTGCCACTTTTGCAATAGGGTATCCTGTAGCTTTTGACGCCAAGGCGGATGAACGCGAAACTCTTGGGTTAATTTCAATCGCTATAATATCTTCTTTCTCGTCTGGTGAAACTGCAAACTGTACATTACAACCCCCTTCAAAGTCACCGATAGAACGCATCATATGGATGGCCATATCTCGCATTTTCTGATATGTTTTATCAGAGAGTGTCATTGCAGGTGCTACGGTTATAGAGTCTCCAGTATGAATTCCCATAGGGTCCATATTTTCGATGGAACAGATAATTACTACATTATCATTTTTATCCCGCAGCAATTCTAACTCGTATTCTTTCCAACCCATCATCGCTTTGTCAATCATCACCTCATGAATTGGTGATGCCTCCAAACCGTAACTTAATAAGTTGTCAAAATCTTCTTCCCTATACACGATCGATGCTCCTGCACCACCCAAGGTGTAAGAAGATCTAATTACCAGCGGAAAACCAAATTCTTGGGCAATTTCCTTTCCTTTTAAGAACGAAGTTGCTGTTGCCTGAGGTGCCATTGGCACTCCAATTTTCAGCATAAGCTCCCGAAACTGCTCTCTGTCTTCCGTTACGTTAATCGCATCGATGTCTACTCCAATTAATTTTACGTCAAAATCTTTCCAAATTCCTTTATCGTCCGCCTCAATACAAAGATTTAAAGCTGTCTGACCTCCCATTGTTGGCAAAACAGCATCAATTTGAGGATGTTCTTTTAAAATTTGTATAATTGATTTTGTTGTTAACGGCAACAAATAGATATGATCCGCCATTGATGGATCTGTCATAATTGTTGCTGGGTTAGAATTGATTAAAATAGTTTCAATTCCATCTTCCCTTAAAGAGCGTAAAGATTGCGAACCAGAGTAATCAAATTCACATGCTTGGCCTATCACAATAGGACCCGATCCAATAATTAATACAGATTTGAGATCTTTTCTTTTTGGCATGGTAAATAATTGTGTTTTGTTAATTGGTAAAAATAATTAGTGTTTGGGTATAAAAAAAGGTGTTACTAAAAATAGTAACACCTTAATTATTAACAATTGTTAATCATTATATTATTTTTTTGGTCTAAATTCTGAAGACACAGAAACTTTCTTTCTTCCTTTAGCTCTTCTTCTTGCTAATACTTTTCTTCCATTAGCTGAAGCCATTCTTTCTCTGAAACCATGTTTGTTTCTTCTCTTTCTTTTTGATGGCTGGTAAGTTCTTTTCGGCATTATGTGTATTTTTAAATATCTTCTTAATTACTTTTTTTTGCTTTCAGAAATTTACCTCTTTTAAAGCGTGGGCAAATATACAATTGTTTTTATTTTTGACAAACACTATTGGAAAAAAAAATAAAAAAAAAGTCCCTTTGACTTTCTATGCCTTTTTCACTGAATCTTTCAGCACTAAAAACGATACTCTTGGAACTTTTGAATCCCACATACATCCCGAGTATCTTAAAAAGTTGGTTTTCACAACTTCTTGAGCTCAAGTTTAGCAGTTTCTAACAAGCATCCAACGTTTCTTGCTAATCGAAAATTAAAAAGCCTATCTCCGAACGTCTATTTTAAAATTTCAGCAGTTACACATGCTGTTCATTTGTGTTGAGATGAAGGCATTTTCTTCAAAAGTCATTACAAAAAGACCGCATTAATTAAAAACTACAAATATATAGAATGTTTTTCCCTTTTTTATTTGAGATATATCCCAGAGTTAGTACTTTTGCGCAAACCTAAGAACACCATGAGTAACACTAAATACGTTTTTGTCACAGGAGGCGTAACTTCATCCCTTGGAAAAGGAATTATTGCGGCATCTTTAGCAAAACTATTACAAGAGCGAGGTTTTTCTGTAACTATCCAAAAACTAGATCCGTACATCAACATAGATCCAGGTACCTTGAATCCCTACGAACACGGCGAATGTTATGTTACCGATGACGGTGCAGAAACCGATTTAGATTTAGGTCACTATGAGCGTTTTTTAAATATCCCAACTTCTCAAGCGAATAATGTAACTACAGGTCGAATTTATCAATCTGTTATAAACAAAGAGCGTAAAGGAGAATTTTTAGGAAAAACGGTGCAAGTAATTCCGCACATTACAGATGAAATAAAGCGTAGAGTTCAAATTCTAGGAGAAACGGGTGACTATGATATTGTAATTACAGAAATTGGAGGAACCGTAGGAGATATCGAATCGCTGCCCTATGTGGAGTCTGTGCGTCAATTGTTATGGGAAAAAGGATCAGAAAATGCCATTGTTATTCATTTAACACTTATCCCCTATTTAGCCGCTGCTGGTGAACTAAAGACAAAACCAACACAGCACTCTGTAAAAATGCTCATGCAAAGTGGTGTAAGTCCAGATATTTTAGTGTGTAGAACAGAACATGAAATTTCTGAAGATATCAAACGAAAACTTGCCCTATTCTGCAACGTAAAAAAAGAAGATGTCATACAGTCTATAGATGCTGAAACCATTTATGATGTGCCCAATCTAATGCTAGAACAAGGTTTAGATACCGTTGTTTTAAATAAATTAAAATTATCCTCAAAAGGGGAACCTGAATTAAAAGTTTGGAACGAATTTTTAAGAAAACATAAAAACCCAAAATCTGAAGTGGAAATCGCTTTAATTGGTAAATATGTAGAATTACATGATTCTTACAAATCAATTACCGAAGCTTTTATACATGCCGGCTCTTCTAACGAAACCAAAGTAAAAGTTCGTTGGGTGCATTCAGAGGGGTTAACGCCTGAAAATACTGAAAAAGAATTAGCGGGTGTAAATGGAATTTTAGTGGCTCCTGGTTTTGGAGATCGCGGAATTGAAGGCAAAATAAGTGCCGTTAAATATGCTCGAGAAAACAACATTCCTTTCTTTGGAATCTGTTTGGGAATGCAGATGGCAGTCATCGAGTTTTCTAGAAATATTTTAAAGCTGGAAAATGCAAGTTCAACAGAAATGAACAAGAACGCCAAACACCCTGTAATCAACTTAATGGAAAGCCAAGAGGGAGTGACAGAAAAAGGAGGCACCATGCGTCTTGGTGCTTGGGATTGTGAATTGAAAGAAGATTCAAAAATATTTAATGCCTATAAATCGGAGTTTATTAGCGAACGCCATCGACATCGCTTTGAGTTTAATAATGACTATTTAACTCAAATTGAAGCTGCAGGAATGAAAGCAACCGGTACAAATCCAAAAACGGGACTCGTAGAAGTGGTAGAAATTACCTCTCACCCTTGGTTTGTTGGCGTACAATACCATCCAGAATATAAAAGTACGGTATTGAAGCCCCACCCTTTGTTTGTAGATTTTATAAAGGCAGCTTTAAAACAATCTAAAAAGTAAAGGAACCCACTGCTGCAGTCCTAAAAATTGGGCAGTGTACTAATAACAAAAGTAAAGTTAACTAAAATAGGTACAGTTTTGTTACATTTGTCGCTTTTGGATTCTTATAAGAAATCAAAGAGTAGCAAATTGACATTTTAAAAAAATACAATGGAACAAAAAAAATTCGATCTCAATTCTTTTATTGGAATGATTTTATTAGGGGGTATCATCTTTTGGTGGATGAGTACTCAAAAATCAGAAATAACTGATACTCCAGCCACCACAACTACAGAAATTGTAGCGCAGGCGGAAGATACATCAGGAAGCAACGGAGGAAATACCGCCTTACTTGTAAACGACTCTATAAAACAAGCATCCCTTAACAGCAGATTAGGTGCTTTTGCTCAAAGTGCAATGAACGCTTCTGAAGGCGTTTCTGTTTTAGAAAATGACCTTATAAGATTAACCATAAACAACAAAGGAGGGCAGATTAAGGAAGTTTTAATTAAAAATTATAAGACCTATGACTCCCTTCCTTTATATATGGTAAAAGACAACAATGCCTCTTTTAATATTAATTTCGGAACTACAGACAATAGGATTTTAAATACAAAAGATTTAATTTTCCAACCAACCATCACACAGAATGGGAACAACCAAGTAGTGTCTCTAAAGTTGAAAGTTTCTGAAACAAAATTTTTAGAATACAGATATGAGATGAAGCCAAAGGAGTATATGGTTGATTTTTCTATTCGCTCTCAAGGTTTAAGTAATGTCATAAATGGATCGAATCCTATTAATTTAGATTGGTCTTTGGATGGTTTTAGACATGAAAAAAGTTTAGGAACAGAGAATAAAATGTATTCTTATTACTATTTCAAAGCAGAAGATGAAGTTGACTACCTCGGTGCGGGTAGCTCGGATGTGGTAGAAGATGTAGATTGGGTTTCTTACAAACAACACTTTTTCTCTTCTAGTTTACTCACCGACACCCCTTTTAACAAGGCTACAGTTACCTCTACAGACTTGGTTTTAAATGAAGAAATAGATACTGTTTTCACGAAACGGTATGAACTAAAAACACCATTAGCTTTGTCTAACGGAGAATTAAATTATAATATGAAATGGTTTTATGGTCCTAGCGATTATAACCTACTTACCGAATATGTGGGTACGGATCTAGACCAAACTGCAGATTTAGGTTGGGGAATTTTTGGATTCCTTAACAGAACTGTATTTTACCCTGTATTTAATTTTTTAAAAGGCGTCTTATCTAACTATGGCTTGATCATTATTTTAATGACAGTTATTGTGCGTTTAATCATGTCTCCTTTAGTCTACAAGTCTTATTTATCCAGTGCGAAAATGAAGGTTATTAGACCCGAATTAACTGCTGTAAACGATAAATATCCTGGAAAAGAAAATGCTATGAAACGTCAGCAAGAAACCATGGCCATACAGCGGAAAGCTGGGGTAAGCATGATGTCTGGTTGTATCCCCGCATTATTACAAATGCCAGTTTTCTTTGCCTTATTTAAATTTTTTCCTACCAACTTAGCTTTACGGCAGCAAGGTTTTTTATGGGCTCCTGATTTATCTTCTTACGACACGATTTTTCAATTGCCCTTTACAATTCCATTTTATGGAGACCACGTAAGTTTATTTCCAATACTGGCTTCTGTTGCAATTTTCTTTTACATGAAAATGAATCAAAGTCAACAAGCCAACATGCAAGCACCGGCGCAAGAAGGGATGCCGGACATGGGTAAGATGATGAAATATATGATTTATTTCTCTCCGATCATGATGCTGTTCTTCTTTAATAATTATGCAAGTAGTTTGAGTTTATACTATTTTATTTCTAACTTATTAACGATTGCAATTATGTTAGTAATTAAGAACTATGTAATTGATGAAGATAAATTACATGCGCAAATAGAAGAAAACAAAAAGAAACCTGAAAAGAAAAAAAGTCAGTTTAGACAAAAAATTGACATGGCGATGAAACAAGCGCAAGAACAACAAAAGAAAAAATAATTTACTACTATAAAAAAAGCCAAAACTTTAAAGTTTTGGCTTTTTTTATGCATTTATAGTTTTGAAAACAGCCAAGGTCTTGAGCGATTGTAAGCTTGCTAATTTCCCAAACACGTTTTTCCTATCGCTTACAATAATTCCTTTAGTTTTGAAATCGTAAGATCGATGTCTTCCTTTTTCGTAAACCTAGAGAATGAAAAACGAATCGATGTTTTCGCTTCTTCCGCACCAAATAAAATTTCTGAGAGTACGTGAGACCCTGAATTACTTCCACTTTGACATGCACTTCCTCCAGAGACTGCAATTCCCGCAATGTCTAAACTAAACAATAGCATGTCATTTTCAACAGGAAAACGCACATTTAAAATCGTATAACTACCACCCTCAAAATCTCCAGAAAGTCCGTTGAACTCAATTTTGTCAGAGATTTTATACAACTCAGAAATAAAATAAGCCTTTAACTCTAAAATCTGTTTTTTATCTTTTTCAATAGCATTTTGTGCTATTTCTAGTGCCTTTTCCATCCCTACTATTGCATGCACACTTTCGGTACTTGATCTTGCTCCTTTTTCTTGATCGCCCCCATGGAGCATTGGCAAAATACCAAATCCTTTTCTAAAGAAAGCGAAACCTACTCCTTTTGGACCATGAAATTTGTGCGCACTTGCAACAATAAAATCGACTTTAATACTTTGCAAGTCTAAGGGGTAATGCCCAATAACTTGGACCGTATCTGAATGAAACAATGCATTATTTGATTTGCATAAATTGGCTACCACCTCGATTGGTAATATGTTCCCAATTTCATTATTAATCATCATTAAACTTACCAGTGTTTTTGCTCCAGAAGACTTTAGAAGTGTCTCCAGATGTCCTAAATCTATATTCCCAAGGGCATCTACCTCTACAAATTCCAATACAATTTGATGGCTCTTTTCTAAAAACTCGCAGGTATGCAAAACGGCATGGTGTTCTATTTTTGTCGTAATAATTCGTGTAACACCTAAATTTGAAACCGCATTCTGTAAAATTAAATTATCTGCTTCCGTGCCGCTAGAAGTAAAGATGATTTCGGCTGCAGATACTTTAAAATGCTTCGCTATATTTTTCCTAGCAGTTTCTACAGTTGCTTTTGCCTTTCTACCAAATTGATGCGTAGATGAGGGATTGCCAAAATTCTCTGCCATTGATACTTGCATCACCTCTATCACCTCGGGGTACATTTGAGTGGTTGCTGCGTTGTCTAAATAGATTGCATTCATAGTTCAAAATAAATTTTTAATTCCCCAAAATGATACATATTGATGTGAATAAAATATGCATAAAATTACATTTTTTTTGGAGAGAGTACTCCTAAATTAACAAAAAATATAAGTCCCTTTTTAAGCATGACTAAAGATCCTCCCTAGCAGAAAACCAATACTTCTTATTTAGCGCCTATAAGAAGGCACTATTCCGGTTTGTTTTGAAAAACATATACCTCTGTTGCTCCCAACCCATACTGCTTGTAGGAAGCATCGTAGTGTTTTACAGGGTATTTATTCAACAGTGATTGTAATTCAGATTTTAAGACGCCTTCGCCTACCCCATGGATAAACACAATTTTAGAAATTCTTTTATGAATCGCAAACTCCACTTTTCTTTTTGCAGTATCTAACTGAAGGTTCAGCATGTCATAGTTGTCCAATCCTCTTGTAGACTTCACCAATTTATTAATGTGCAAATCTACCTCCATAACAACCTCTTGATTTTGCTTTTTAAAGAGGTTTCCTTTTTTCTTAGGCTGGCTGATTTTTTCTTTTAAAAAATCATTGTTAATATCCGAATATTTACTGAGCTCGTGTTGGTCTCTTTCTATTTTAACCAGCTCTTTTTCATTAAAATTAAAAATCATGCCATCGGTAGTTTTAATAGAAATCAAATCTTTTAAAATAGCCGTAACTTCGCCTTTTAATACATCATCTAAAACCGCTACTTTATTTCCAATTTCTAAACCCTTTCTTAACATTGTGTTGATTCTTATTTAAATAAAAGCTACTACATTTACCGCAAAAATAAGCATATGTCCAAAACTTCTACTACTTCTCCTGAAAACTTCTTTAAACTGGCTTCAAAAAGCATCGAATTAACAGAAGTTCGAAAAAAAATACTGCTTGATATCTCTCAGGGCATTGCAAACACATATCTTAAAAAAAATGTTGCCAATTTAAACTTCATTTGTACACACAACTCTAGAAGAAGTCAATTAGGACAAGTTTGGGCCTACTATGCAGCACAATATTTCAACCTCAACATACATGCGTTTTCTGGGGGCACCGAAGTAACTGCTTTTTATAGAAATACTGTAAAGACCTTACAGGAAGTTGGATTTGATTTTAAGGTAACCGATTTTTCTCACGAAAATCCACACTATCTAATTTCATTTCAAGGGAGTGAAAAATCTATTTCTGGCTTCTCGAAAAGATTCGATGATGCACTAAATATAGAGCCTTATATCGCTATTACCACCTGCAACAATGCAGACAAAAACTGTCCTTTTATTCCGAATGCGCTTGCAAGATTTCACTTGCCTTTTGCGGATCCAAAAGCTTCAGATGACAGTCCTGAACAGGAAGCTGCCTATCAAAAAACCAGTGCACAAATTGCTGCCGAAATCTTTTTTATTTTTACAGAAGTTAAAACGATGCTTTCTTAGATTTCCAGATCTTTATCATACGGAATGCTATTTAGAACGTGGTTAATCACATTTACTCTCGCCTCGGTTTTCCTATTGGCACGAATCACTTTCCAGGGAGACTTGTCTGTATTGGTTTTTTTAAACATCGCATTTTTATACTCGGTATATTGTTCCCATAAAACCTGTGCCCTTTCATCTACCTTGGTCATTTTCCATTGTTTTAAAGGATTGCTTTTTATATCTGCAAAACGCTTTGCTTGTTCTTTCTTAGAGATCGACATATAAATCTTTACCAAGTGAATTCCAGACTCTAGAATCATATTTTCAAAATCATTTACCTGATTCATAAAAACATCATATTCTTTTGGCGTACAAAAACCGTTTACAGGTTCTACAACCGCACGATTGTACCAACTTCTATCAAAAAAAACAATTTCACCTGCTTTTGGAAACTGCTCTACATACCGCTGAAAATACCATTGTGTTTGCTCATCTTGTGTTGGTTTTGTTAAAGCCACTATGCGCATGTGACGCGGATTAATACGCTCTGTCAACCTTCTAATTGCCCCACCTTTACCCGCAGCATCCCTTCCTTGAAAAACAACAATTATACGTTCATTATTATCAATCCCCCATGTTTGTAAACGGATAAGCTCTACCTGTAACTTTTTTAATTTTTTCTGATAATCGACATATCTTAAACTCCTCTCGATACTCAAGGGCGCTTTTGACAAAAGCGCTAGTAGCCCTTTTTTTGTAGTTAATTTCTTTAATTCTTGTGCTGTTAATTTTATTTCCATACCACTAATCACTATTATTATTAGACCTATAATACCGCATGACAACGTTTGGGTCTGGTGCTAAAATTGTTTTTGCTGCCGCCTTCCCTTCATAATCAAACTGAGAAATCACATGTCGAATCGCCTCTAACCGCGCCACCTCTTTATCGTTCGTTTTTATCAGTATCCATGGGCTATATGCCGTGTGGGTTTTAGAAAACATTTCAGCTTTATACTGTGTATACTTGTCCCAAAGAGTTTGTCCTTTTTTGTCGACTGGACTAAACTTCCAGCGCTTTAGTGGATTTTCTTTGCGTTCTTCAAATCTTTTTAATTGTTCGTCTTTCGTGATTGACAACCAAAACTTAATAATAATCACACCATCTTCATACATCATATGCTCAAACTCTGGCACCTGAACTAAAAAATCTTTGTATTGTTTCTGTGTACAGAAATCCATCACGGGTTCTACTACGGCCCTATTGTACCAACTTCTATCGAAGAAAACGATTTCTCCTGGGTTTGGCAACTCCTTTATATACCGCTGAAAATACCATTGTCCTTTTTCCATATCTGTTGGTTTGTTTAAGGCCACCAATCGACTAGACCTGGGATTCAAATGCTCCGTAAACCGTCGAATATTCCCTCCTTTTCCTGCAGCATCTCTGCCTTCAAAAATGACTACAACACGCTTATTCTCTTTTGATATCCAACGCTGTAGCTTTACCAACTCTATCTGTAAAAGCCGCAACTCTTCAGTATATAAAAGTGTTTTATTCACCTTTTTAAATAGATCACTCTTCTCTTTAATAAGTTCTAACAGCTCTTTATTGGTTTGTAAATTCTGAAAATCTTCTGCTGTAAATGTTTTACGTGTACTCATGTGTTTTTTTCGAAACTTAAAAATATTACTTTTTTTTCTAAATAAAGTTAAAAAACCATGAATTTAAGTGAGATATTTTATATTTGTTAGCTATGAAAAAAAAGTTGCTATTTCTATTTCTTTGCTATTCATTAGGTATTTTTTCTCAAAAAAAATTTTCAAAAGAGTTTCATTTTATTTCAGATAATGATTTGTATACCTCTACATTCGATGACCGCTATTATACCAGTGGGTTGTTTTTATCCTTTTCCTACCTTTCGAAAGAAAAAAAAGAAGCCATCGAAAAAGTAATCTTTGAATGGTCTATTGGCCACCAAATGTTCACGCCACACAAAGTTGTTATTAAAAACAGGTACCAACATGACAGGCCTTTTGCAGGCTATTTATTTGGGAGCTTTGGAACTCACAGAGTCTATAATAACAACAGCAGCTTTAAAACAAGTTTGCAGCTAGGTGTGCTCGGGTCCTATGCTTTTTCTGAGGAATTACAGGGTCTTATTCATGACCTCTATGGATTTAAAAGCGCCCAGGGATGGGGATATCAAATTAAAAATGCACTCGCTGTAAATATCAATACTGAATTTAATAAGTTCTTAGTAAAAGACCAAACAAATCATTTTGATCTTTCTTGGATCAATGCTGCAAAAATTGGGACTGTTTTTACAAGTGTCTCTTCTGGTTTTTTGGCTAGAATTGGTTTTAAACCTCTGCAATCATTAGCAAATTCCATTGCTTACCAAACCAATATTAATAACAAAAACACTTCCTATTTTAGAGCCATTGAATCTTTTATTTTCATCAAACCTAGCATACGCTATGCTTTCTATGATGCAACACTTCAAGGGAGCTTCTTAAATACAAGCAGCCCAATAACGAGGGAATTAGTTCCCTTTATTTTTGATATCGCTATTGGATTTCAATGCACTACAAATCAGTTTAACCTAGGATACACTTATAATTACAACTCTAATAAATCTAAAGAGTTGCGGTTTGACGATGGACATAGCTATGGTAGCATCCAATTGAGTTATGTGTTAAAATAAAACAACAAGATTTCCCCATTTATTTTTTAATAAATCGATTTACC